>Ga0065711_1002969_pt1 | contig 63822 bp, 38 predicted proteins | sample Hoacrofraction12_FD_59098 | JGI IMG/M metagenome (GOLD analysis project Ga0065711, IMG submission 59098) | Hoatzin crop microbial communities from Cojedes, Venezuela - Epithelial fraction 12 v2 (version 2) | ecosystem: Host-associated > Birds > Digestive system > Esophagus > Crop | place... | reverse complement strand
TGCCCAGTGACAGGACAAGGGGCAATGGGCACAAACTGAAGCACAGGAAGTTCCATCTGAACATGAAGAACTTCTTCCCTCCGAGGGCGATGGAGCACTGGAACAGGCTGCCCAGGGAGGTTGTGGAGTCTCCTTCTCCGGAGATATTCAAGACCCGCCTGGACATGGTCCTGTGCAGCCTGCTCTAGGTGACCCTGCTTCAGCAGGAGGGTTGGACTCGATGACCCACAGAGGTCCCTTCCAACCCCTACCATTCTGTGATTCTGTGATCCCAAGGGCCCAGGCTGGCACACCGCCCACTGAGGATCAGAGGAACATAAAGACAATGCGAAGCCTTGTTTGTGCATGCTTATTGCAGATGCAAGTGTTCCCACAGCTTTTTCTTGCAGGTTGAGGGCTTGGGTTTTGTGATACCTTGGCAAAGTCACTTTACTGCATCTTCTCTTTCCACATTACATAGCATGGGTTTATCTTTTTACAGGTTAGTATTTGAAAAACAGTGTAAGGCTCTCAAATGAGATGCAGTAGGTGTACTTAGAATAGTTCATGAGGCAGCTTTCAAAACTGGTCTACAAACACACGAGCTCTTGTTCCCCTCTATGTCTCTACTTCTGAATTCTAGTAAGTCATCTTGCCCTAACAATGAGGGTCTTTCTTTTTTATTTCTGCTTATAATATTCGTGTAAACATAAGCAGCAGGAATAAAATGAAACTTTCTTCATCCATATTGCATTTGTAATGCTAATAAATATATAGAAAGAGATAATACAGATAACCAACACAAGAAATGGAAACTTGAAGAGGGTTATTTTTTCAAAGATACATGGCTGGAAAGTATAAATGCAGAAAAAAAACCAAAATTGGAGCCAGTTGTTGTATTTCTGTGGTATTTAGCCACTATTTCTCCCTCACCTACCCAACCTTCAACTAGTGACAAACAGCTATTTCTTCTGGTTTTACCCTCTGCCTCACTCCATTTGCTTCCCTCACAGAAAGACAAGAATAAGAAAACCAATCACAGAAATAACGCAACTGCTTTCTCTTTACCATTCCACTTTTCTTTCCTCAAAACCTTCTCTTTACAGTTCCACTTTTCTTTCCCAAAACCTTTTGTAGGCACACAGAAGGACTGATGTGAATTAGGGGTTGCAGAAGCAGTGTGCCAGATACTGCTAGAACTTCTGTCGTCCAAAGCACATTTTCCCGTCGTCGTGTGAGAAACCAGGAGAACTGCTCGCAGTGCTTGTTGCTGACAGAGGGGAGGCCCAGAGGGTTTGAGGACATATTTTAGAAGTATATATACAGACTTTTCCTGGCTTCCAAAACATACCAACAGGCATAAATTCTTGGCAGTGGGTTACAGGGTAGTGAGTAAAAAAGTATTTAATGTAAAATTATAGAAAAACAGCTCAGAGAACATTTCCAGATAATGTTGAAACAGTAAATCTTCTTCAGCTAGCAGTGACAGCTATATGGCCATGGTTTACTAAAAAATAGACAGTAACTTAGGTTCATTCACATATTATGTATTTTTATGAATTGATTTGGCAAAGGTGTCTTCCCTTGACTAAACTAACTTAGCTAATGAAAAGTGGTATGTAGACACAGGAAAACAGAAGGAGCACTAACAGCAAGATAAGCAGACTATATCTATGTGGTTTCCTGTAACAGCGGGATGTATATATGTTAATGCTGTCCTGGCTGCAAACTCTGGCTTCTGAAGTCTCAGGGACGTTCGAGCTGCAAATCTCATTTTTTGAGGGCTGCTTGGAGCACAGGTTTTAGTCAGGGACCTTCTGTAACAGAAGTCAGTAATGCAAGTGGGATGGCTAGCAGCAAATTTCTTACTGGCGTCTTGTGTATTGATGTGGGCTAACAATGCAAAACCCGGCAGAATGTTTTTCAATTGCTTTTTGCATAATGATTAGTTTTCTTTCTTTCTTTTTTCCTCCATTGGTTTTGAGTTGTGGAAAAACACAATTTTTTTTTATTCGCTGAAATTAGTTCTCCTTTGATGCATACAAATGCATCATGATTAGTAGCAGGAGTGAAGAAGCTGCAGTGCTCTGGCAAGTGGTTCTCCTACTTGAAGCGATATGCAATGAACGGAACTGCTGTGAGATCTTGGAATGCCTCCTGAGCCCTGGGCATTTCAGGGAGGGACACAGAGTGTTACCGTGAGTGCTTTGCGTACCCTTGGAGTGCTGCAAGGCCCAGCGCTACCTAAGGGAGTGCCTGTGTGTTTTGCTCTGTGAGTCTTCTCTCTTTAGCTTTAGCAGGAGGTAAGCTAATGGGGAACCAAAAGCAGAACATGGCTTTGGAGTGAAAAAATGCCTGATAAGGAGGTGATTTTCTGAGACACGTGAATTCTGACCTGCAGAAGTGATGGAGCAATATTTTCTTACATGAACTAGAGAACAGATTCCAACCTTTGCTGTTTGAAGTAGAGGAATAAGTATCCTGTGTTTATGTTAGCAGATCTATTCCCACGGTGGGTATTAAAGATTTCATTATAAGTAAAGGCTGTAGAAATGAACAAGTACTAACTGTATTCTTTTTGGAGGATTAATCTTGCATGAAAAATTCATTAAAGTGGGCTTTGCTGCATTATTTAAAATGACAACAGGAGACAACAAACTGATTATTATGTCATTGATTTGACACTTCAAATTCTCCTCCTTATTCATCAGTCTACCACTCAATTAAATTACACACTATCAAAGTCTTGTGTTGTGCAAAAAAAAAGAGGAAGAGAACTAAAAATATATATTATGTGGGTTTTAATGTAATTGGTGTTTTACCAATTATTCTGCAGTGTATGGCTTTGTCTTTTCTGCATTTCTGCTCATTAAAAAAAAAGGTCAAGCAGATGGATCAATAGAAAGTACACAATTGTAGCATATTCTGAGGTGGCATGACATCAATACAGGATGTTTGTCATTTATGCTGGCTTTATTTGAATGGTATTGCAGTACAGCTCGGTGGGACAATTCCAGTAAAGAACTTTCTTAGAGAAGATAACCCACCTTTTCAAAACCAGTCAGCCTTTTGTCACAAGGTAGTATTTGCATCAAAACAGTGAATAAGCCCTGCACCTTCTACAGATTCATCTAAGTAATGAAATTCATGTCCTTTTCCTGCATCAGGCCAAGCAACAATACTGCTCTTGTGTGTTCAGTCTGGCTTTCTGAGATAGTGGGAGTCTGAAATGGAACTACCAGAGCCAGAGTTACTCCATGTGCAAGGAGGGGAAGCTGCTTTAGCCAGTATCCTACACACGTCTGGGACAGGAATATTTAGAGTTTCACAGAAACAATGAAAACAATGAATGTAGCTATGGTATCGGTATATGCCATGTATAAATAAGATTATAATTTCATATAGTTATTGTAAGTGTATAGTAAAATGGCAAGTTTGTTACACGAATGTGCTGCAAATGCTGAATGTGATATACATAGTGCGTAAAATCCATATCTGAGGTTAAAACCTATTGCCTCAGAACACTTTATATAATTCCTCTACTTTAAAAGTCTGTTTTCTCATGATACTCTCTACTTCAGTACTGCTAGGTATTTAAAACTGCTGCAAGAATGATTTGTTTGACTGATTTGATCTTTGAATCCATCTTCAACCTTTTTCTATTTTGTCCTCCCCAAATTCGAACATGAAGTTTTGTGCTCTCTTCCAGCAGTGTCTGCAATTTTTAGCTCCTAGATGATCTTGACCTCTGTCTCTTATTCAAGTCCTCAGCCCACGATGACACCTTTTTCAGTGGTTTTTTTTTTTTCCATATCTTCTCTTCTGTGGATCTTGACTATAAAATTAACCCGGTTCTTCTTCAGATACTTCTCCACTGCCTATGCATGTATCTGTGTGAAAACACTCAGATGAATTGGTCAAGTCTTTAAACTAGACTGGTGTCCAGCTATCTGGTTTGGTGCACCCGTGCTGCAGAGAGTATTCATCGTCGGTCACAGGAGCGCCTTCTGCTGCGTGCTCTCCTGCCTGTGCAGACTTCCATGGGGCTACGTGTCACAGGCTCACGCAGCGCTGGCACGGCTGTCTCGGTGCTGCAGCCTGTGCCATCCTGCTGAGCCCCGAGTGCTTTCCCAACTCCCGTCTGTATCACCTCCCACTGCTATTTATCCTTGAACTTGTTTCTTTGACTAAAAATGTCAAGGTTTCATACATGTAAGCAATCATAAATACAGGAAAATATTTCACTGCCTTCCAGAATTGCATCAGCCTACCCCATGATTAAATAATCAAAGATTGCTTCACCCTCAGAGACTTCTCTGCCTCCCCCTCCTTCATTAATACCTGTCCTTATTTGGAGGATGAAGAATTCATTTTTCTTAGTACCATGAGAGCAACATGGATTTTCATAATTTAAGTAATAGTCTGTTTTCTTTTTTTTTGTCGACAGGCAAACATTATGCTAGTTTAGAAATCTCCCAGTGTTATTTTTCGAAAAGTCAGTTTTGTAGTCCTCTTTAATGCAAAAGCAGTATCCTGTGTTTGTACAGGGTTCAGCATAGACCTTAATTTTTTCTGGACTCAAATTGTACTGCAGTATAAAGGATAATGTCTGCTCTTTGCAGCTAAAATGAAACTAACATCAACTAATGTCATCCATAACCTTTTGTCTTACAAAAAACTTCCATTCTACACAAGCCGTGGGTTGGCTGCCACCCTCTGACCCCCTGGAGACCGGCCATCCCGGATTGCAGTCCAGTCTGTCCCACTGCCTGCCCTTGGGACTGGTGACTCGGTCTCTGGACTGAGACGCCCAATGTTGAAGTCTAACCTTGGATGTGCCAGAGTCAGCTGCTCATCCTCACGTCTCAGCCAGCTTCTCCGGAGCCAACTGCTAGTCCCATTCCTTCCACCATTTGTGAACTGGAGAGTCTGTTCATGCAATGTGAACGCACAATGGAATCACTCGAGTGCCTCTACAGGGTACTGATCCAGGGAAGAAAATACAACATGGTGTATTGGTAACAAAACACAGGCTGGTTGGGTATGCTGTGCTGACTAGATGGAGAGGGCCAATTGATTTTCAGAACCCGTTTTTCCTACCACACCTTTGAAATCAAGATAAGTCCTACCTTATGTTTCCTGACACTTGATGTACTTACATTTGTAAAACGTTTAGAGATCCTTGTGTGACATTTTCAAACCTATAAAATTATTGGAAAATAATTGTTTGCTGGAAATAGAACCTCTGTGTTACTGCTCTGATGATAAATGTACCCACTGGAATCTGCTGTGTAGCAGAGTTTTTTACTGTATCTGCAAGCAACTGAAACAATAGCTGAGACATTTTTGATCTGCATGTACGACAAAGACAAATCCTGTGCTGACTAAAAGTCTCACTGTATTGCCTGTCACAGTCCAGCTTGGAATACATAAATATCTTCAGTGATACAGTAAACTTGCAGCTGAAATAGGATGGCTTTTTCAAGTGCTAGCACACTAAAAGAAGATTATTTAAGAAGTTAGTGTTAGGATCCAGATTTAAGACTTTTGCTTAAGGTAATAAAGTGATGGAGCTGGGTTCGTTTTTGTGGTGTCTTGACACAATCTTGCATCAAGTTCACTTGAGATTTAGGTAGGATGGCGAGTGATACAGTCTGAGTCTGTGGGAAGTTATCAGCCTAAGTGACTAGATTTATTGTTCACCAAAAATTCCTGAATACTTAATGATACACTGATCGTCCAATATATGTTTATTTGAAGACAAATGCTACTTATTGTGGTGTATTTAACAGATCATGCTATTCCTGTGCTGTCATGTGGAACAGCTGGTCTTGTGTTAGGGCATATCATTTCAAGTGGTTAAAGGAACACATCGAGCAGTTTAAAAATGCATAAAATTTAGCTAGTGAAAAATACTGAAATCTCTTTTTTAAATCTGCAGATAAATGCATATAGATACATTTCATATTTACTTTAGCCTAGAAGCTCATAATGTTGGTCTGAGCAAAATGAAGTACACTTTGTTGGGGTTTTTTTTGGCAGGGGGAATATTTTGTGAGACAACATAGAAGAATTAAAAGTTGCTTTTACAAAATAAGTGTGAAAATAATTTGTGTTGAAGGATATGAATCTAAGGAGCATAAAAATTTTAATGAGAGCCTATGAACCTCTGAAGAACCTTACAAAGTAGCTTCCGGAAAGTGTAGGGCACCAAGGGATTACTAACAGGAAACTAGGGGCACTGTTTTGAAGCTCCCTAGCTCCATTTGTCATTCCCTTCAAATGCAAATCTTCCATAAAGGTGTTTTACTTGTTGATTTAGCAAAAAAGATAAATTTCTGGGTAGCTTATGCCTAACCAGATATACCGTCTGAAAGCCAGCTTTACATCCCTATTTATTGCAAGATGCTGCTGTCTGCAACATTTTAAAAATTACTACTTTCTTGAGCAAGTTCTGCGTATAGTAAAATGCTCTAGCATTCGGCTGCCATTTGTTTACTTCTCTAGATTATAGAATTTTCCTTTCCCATGGAGCTGTCAGCCACTTGACAATAAGCAAACGGTAAAGGTAAGGGAATCTAGGTCATTCATGTGCTTGAAACTAAAGATACTAGGCTATACAACTAGTCTTCATTATTAAGCTGAAGTAAAGAAAATATTAATTTTTAAAATGCTGTGATCTCTAAGAGCTTAAAAGTGATGTATCGTGTAAGCTTATAATGCAAAACCAGGGTATAACCAATGGATGCAAATGAATATAAATTGATTTGGTGGCAGATGCACATCTGCAGCTGAGACCAAACATTCAATTAAAAAAAAAGAAGCTGGTAATTCTTCACAGTTCAGAAAGGCTATCCAAAAACACTATTAAGGCATCTGAGAATTTTCACACAGGAGAAAAGGTACTACTGTGCCAACATTATGAAAGGCAGTTTTATTCACTGAGGACCTAAACATGAGGGTGAATACAGAAAGAACCCCAAATTTTATTAGGAGAAGTGAGAGAATATTGTGAAGAACCCCAGAAAGACTAGACTAAGCTATGTGAGTGAGCATCACCGGGGTACTTGGAACTCCAGGTCGACATGCTGGGATGAACAGGTCATTCACTTTTTTAAATTCAAGGTTAGCTGAAACAGCTCAGGAGAGATACCTGGCTGTGGCTTATTGTATATTGTGGACAGTTTAATAAATATTTCCACTATTAACCAAACTGAACAGAAAGTTTAGCATGTACAGAAATGGACAATTGTGCTGGAACGACCATAATGCCCTTCTGCGCTTGATCACCCTGAACACTCTGCCTGTTTCTCATCCCCTCATCCCAATAAAACACAAACATTATTTGAGAGGCAGAGAAAGAAAAAGTCATGAAAGAGCCTCCCTTTGTATTTGAAAAATATTGGAACAGCTAGTGTTGTATTGAGAAAGTGGTGTCACCACTTGGCATACTCCCGGTTTCCCACAAGCCCCAAGAGAGATTGGCATTTTCGGGGTAAGAAATGCTTGCCATTTACCTCCGTCCCAATCTTACTAACATACTTATTCATTACATTAATTTTGCGTATATTAGAATGGCTCCATTGTGATATTAACAAATCTAAAAAAATTCTTGCTGCATAGCCTGATTAGCATGTTAATTGGGCCTCTCCTGCCAAGCAGTTCTACAGAGGTAGTTTATTACTGGATATCAACAGTGAAATGGTATTTAGTAAAGTACCCAGTTTAAAAGTTTATCTTCAGACTTGGATATTCTTTTAAGAAATAAATCTAATGTGTTATTCTGCTTCAATTTGGATATGATCCCACCCTGGAACCATCCAGGAAAGCTGTGCTAGTTGAGCAAAACTTCGATTTGAATAACATTGTATATATATTATGTATGTACGAGCATATGAATTCAGAGTTTTTCTGGATTACACACACACAATACACACAACCAATCTAGGAGAGCTTTTTTGTGACATCCCCTTCTATCTGTCTATCTGTTTGCCCCTAAATCATTGAAATATTTTTCTTTGAGAGGAAAATTATGGCACTGAGTTTGTAATTTCTTGGACATGGCTTATGAATATGGGGTTTTTTACCTTAACTCAAATATATTCCAAAATGTTACACAGCAAGTGTTGTTATTTGGAAATAGCAGGCTCTTCTCTGATCCTTTTTAAGGGGAGAATACACCAGAGCGAACGACGCACATTCAGCTAATTGAGTACCAAAAAAAAAAAAGATAGAAAATATTTCTTAGAGAGTAACACAGGGAATTGTGTTTGTAATATAAATGAAGGTTTTGAAAATATGTAACATATTGAACTACTGTGAATAATCTGTGCGTAACAGCTGGAATTATAAAAGCCCCATAATATGTCTATAATCCTAATGTGTTTCTTTGCTGTTTTGCAGGCAGACCAGTAATGATTGTAGTTGAATACATGGAGAATGGATCCCTCGACTCCTTTCTGCGGGTGAGGTGCCATTTTCTGATGACATTTGAATAAGACGCCATTCTAGGTTAAGATTTTAAACCATTTATCATAAATTAATTTCTACATAATGTTATTCATGGATTTTTAGTGAAGAATAGAAGTATTTTCCCCAGGGTACATTCTGAGGTACAGTGATACGTTAGAGCATGGCTGGAAAAAAAGAAGATTTAAACTTAAGAATAGAATTGATTTCTTTTACAAAAGTCATTCCCATATTTAGCAAAATGTATTTAAAATAGTGTTTTTGTGAAGCAAAAGATAAATAGAAAAACCAATGCCTAGCCTTATGGAAGCCGTTAATTCTTCTCAATCACCTTCAAAAATACTTTGTTATGATTTTTTTGGTTCGTGAAGTGTAGAATAGACTCAGTAATTGATTTATAATTAGTTATGGTTACTTGCATTTAACAAATTGAATTAGAAGACAGTTCAAGGGTGAAAAGTCCTGTCATTAGTTAACCCCCAAAGGTCACTAATAAGCATTAAAGAAGAGCGACATAAAACATGAATAATATGTTGGCACAATTGTATTTGATTTTTCTTAGAAAAGTAGAAGGAAAGGATGACGCTCCCCTAAGTTAAACTTATGCTAAAATGGTCTCTTTATTAACAGAACCCCTGGAAATGATCTGGAGGCCCACTGACATAAGACCCTCTGTGAATAATTTGATTGTCAAGTATTTCAAAATTGTCTTAAAAAGTAAACATCAGCCCTTTGTAGCCTGCTGCCTTGCTGTTGCCATCTTGCAGAATGGTAAAGCTGGGCTTGTAGCCAAGGTCGGGGTGCAGTGTAGGGGGACTATGGGTTTGTGAACTGGTTTGAAACGGTATCCCAAGTGCAAAGTAGAGGTATTCAATGAGGAGCTGTGAACATGTTTACACGAAAATCTAGATGATGGTGACCCAAGGATGCTTTGGTAGCAGGAAGAAGGAACTGCCAGGAGAAAAGAATAAGTGGGAGGGAAAAAACAGCCAACACTTTAGAAGGAAGACTTAAATCAGGGAGAGGGAGAGAAAGCCATACAGAGAATACGTGTTTGACAGCAAGCTGAGAAAAGAGGTAGCCACAAGAGCATCTGGAATGGAGGATACTACCCAGAAAGTACATCAGAGCCATTATCTTAGATATTTCTAAACATTGTTTCTCTGTTGTTTCTCCATTCCTTTTGCTTTTGATTATTCCATAGTATTTTTTCTCTAGCAGTTCTTGTCTTCTTCACCAACTCTCACAAAAAATTTTTAATTTTGCTTTGTCAAGACACATGACAGGTATCTGCTATGTTGTCAGAAACACACCAGCACCACAGTTTCTGGTGAGAGTTTGCCGACCTCTCAAAACCAAGTTATTCTTCTGTAGAGTCTGACATCATCAAGTTCTTACTAGAAACTGGGTAGGTTTTAAAAATCAACACCCTTGCCTTTCTGGTTCATCTCTCTATCCATCTGCAGCAGACAGACTGCTGCTGATTTGAGTACCTGGGGCTTCCCTGGTCTGTAATTTTTCAGCAGTGCCCCAGGAGGACTTGCCTGGGCCTGAAACTCTGCTCTGTGTGTGCATGTGCACGTGTGTGTGCAGAATTTCATAGAAGAGGATAAAACCAAATGCTGAAATAATTCATGAGAGAGAATTACCTTTCTCTGAATTGCTCTAGTATGATATCTACATTCCAATTATTTTTCATATACATTTATTTATCAGAATAGTTTCTACTTATTAGGATACTTTAATAGAAACTGACATCAGCAAAATTATGATGTTACTGTGAGACAATACTTCTCACATTGCATCAGATATATTTTAGGCAAAGCTGCTGGGGGGAAATGTGAGCTAATCATTTCTACAGCTGGTTTCCATGTATATTATTTTACAGTTTCAATTCACACTTCAGATATGGTTTATTCTCCTAAAATGTTTTTTAAAAGGACTTCAGATAATATTCAGCATCCCAAAGCACTGTAGATATATCATCAGCATTTCTGGTAATAATTAGCAGAGCAAATGGCTGCAAAGTAACCTATTTAAAAAGAAATCCAGCTGCTTCATTAATAATAGTTGTTTCCTGCAGATATGACTCTACACTTTTAAAGGCTTTTGTGAAGATACAAAGAAGCAGAGATGGTTTATCTTCAGCAATCCTAATGAAAGGTGTTCAGTGAATATAACAATTCTTTTGTGGTGAGATTTGGAAGGACTTATAAGATAGTCTATTTTTCTCATTATTTAATGAGTCACTTGTTACAGTGCAAAGTATTTTTACAGAGAGGGGGGAAAAATCCATTTCTCACGATAAGAAATATTTCCCCGCTCACACCGCAACCTGCAAAAATTAACCAGCACATCCCTACAACCTGTCATTCTCCAAAAGCCTGCAAAAATGGGTCAGTCTTACAATTTCAAAGTGAGACTCTGTGATGAACCATGGGAGGGTATTCCAGAAGAAAGACTCCTCATGGAAGACATTTGCCATCATCCTCCTCACAACCTTGGTGGGATATTAGCTTTCATGCCAGTACAAGTTGTGCCACGAATCAGAAGCTCCAAGTGAAACCACCCTTGATCCCTAAACCCTAAAGCCTGAATAGCCTTTACTTCCCTGCTTTACAGATAGGGAAATAAAGCACCGAGATGTTAAGTGATCTGCACAGTATTGTAAACAAAGTGCACGGCAGAGAGTATAAATTAAATCGGTTCCCCTGAATCCCAGGCCAGCAGCTTACCCTCGTCCTTCATCTTATTTAGTGCTGTACTTTGGTTGCAGTCGTGACCAAGTTCCAAAACTAGTGCCTTACTTTCTGCTATTTGTATGAATTGAATAGCAAGCTCAGCTAGTCTTCCTCACCCTACAAAATATCCTATGTACTGGCTGCTAACTTTGAGCTTTTGGGTGAAAATATGGCATGCATTTGCAATACAAAGATACTTCAGATATATTCTTAGTGGAAAGGCATCAGCAAATTAGAACTGATTCTGTAAGATGATGGTGATTAATTACAGCGATTGTGCACCATCAGACATCCTAAATTGCTGGAGACACTTGACACTAAATTTTCCTCAAAAATCCTGCATTACTTTGGCAATTATGTAAAACTCATTTCCATAAGATGAAACTCAGTTGTATGTTTTCTCATATAAGATTGAGACATGCAAGTTAGTCATCTCACTACAGTGTACCTGAAATTTGCTGTCAATGAAATGGTCATTTGACCAGAGATAAGGTACTTGTGACTTCATTTCTGGCAACACTTGGAGAGATTTCTCTGAAGAAGGATGTGAGCTTCCAGTTTAGTATTTCCCCAGGGTCTAGAGGCTCCTCTTGCAGTATTAGTCCAACAGCTGCCAGACAGAAATAATCTGTGCTTGGAAAGAAAGTGGCTAATACTTCAGCCTGGGAACTGAGAAGATCCAGGTACAATTTCCTGTTAGCAACTTCCCACACGGACTTTGGATGGGACACATTGTCTTTACGTTTCAGTCACCTGCCTGCGCCGTGGAGATCTTAGCAATCACTTACTCTGAAAGCATATGAGGAAAATAATAAACACAACAAAGAGTGGAAAGGGCAGCTTTCTGTATTGATAGAAAGATGTACTTAGTAATTAGACAGGATAGTTGCAGACAGATATGTTTGCTGAGGCTTGTAGATACAGACTGTAGAAGGTATGACAAGACAGACAACCAAGAGAGATGGTTCTGTAGCAGGTTTGATACTAAGATAACCTATCAGCTGTATCCACTGCATTGTATTTGCTCACCCTTCTTTATTAGAACTGGAATGTGCACTCTGCAGGGATCAATGTGGGAAAGAAAGCTCCTCAGGGTTTGCAGCATTTTCCCTTAACTGTACCCTGAAGAGATAGAGGTTTAGGCTTGAAAGATGCTCCAGTCTTGCCCAGTTTTATGAGTCTCTGAGCTGTAGGAGGAAGGGATTCATTTAGCTAGGGTAATCACAGGGTCATCTTACTTTCTACATTGTTACTATTTGCCATAGTAATGCTCCTCTTCCTGCCTTTAAAAACTGGTGACTGATATTTCCTTTCACTTCAGAAAATTAAAATGCTTGTAAAAAAAAGTTGTATTTCTTTACAGGCATGCATAGTAGGTAAAAATGCTCTGAAATACATTTTGTTCTTCCAAAGAAAATTTTTTCTAAGGATTCTATAAAAAATATGCTTAACTGCCTTAGAGCACTAACCGCAGCAGACTGTACAGCAAATGAAACCCTGGAATTCATCACAAAATTTTAATCCCTTGAGGCCTGTCTAGCAGAGGCTAAGAGAAGTGTAAAAATGTGTGGAAAAAAAATGCTACTAGAAGGAGAAAATATTATGATGTATTGCTCTTTGATGCAGTAATTGTTAAGAAGTTATTCTCAGAGCAACTTTGCTATAAGGCTCACCCTTTTTTCGACTAGAGTTTAGATGCTGCGGCAGACACCTACATTTAGTCAGTTTGAGGGAAGCAGAGAAAAGAGAAAAATGAAGACTTGTATAAAGTTCTACAAAACAATGTTGTAAAGTACATGTTGTATATCCATCTAACATGGCCTCACTAGACAGAGTCAGCTTTGGGGAACAGAGGCCAGATGGCCTTTCCTAAATTTAATGGTTCCCATTATTATTTATCTGCATCCAGAGAGGCAACAACATTAGAGCTCATAACTAATACGCCTTTTGCTTTCACATGCAGCATTCATGTGCACTTTTATTTATTGGATGCACGTTCCTTTCCTGGTAGGATAAAGGTGGTGTTTTGCTTTCAAAAATGACTCTGTAAAGAAAAAAATCTGCGCTGGAGACTGCTGACACCAATATTTTTTTCTGAACCAAGAAACAACCTGAGCAATTAGAAACTGAGTTTGAATGAATGTGTTCTCTTCATAGTTAAATTGTAAGCAGTATGTATTTACGTGATCTAAGATTACACTGAGAAGCTGTCGCTGATGCTACAGAGCCAACATTTTTTCTCAAGCAATGTTTTACCCTGTTAAAAGGAGGTAGAAAACAGTATTTCTGATACTGCTGAGCATTTAGAAATTCTGGGTATTTTTAATTACTGTAGATATTCTTCCTAGTGAGCAACAAGAAATTTATTACCAACTGTCTTATATTTGAAGCCAGAAAGAATTTGATAGGTAATGTGGACACTTTCAGTGTGTTCTTTGTCTTTGCAAATTTGTGGAGAATACGTATGAAACCAGGAGATCAGAATAGAGCCAATGTCATCCATGTCTTCAAAAAGAAGGGAAAAGAGAAGCCAAGAAGTTACTGCCCAGTCAGCTTAATGTCAACTGCTATAGCATTTCTGGAACAAATTATCAAAAAAGTATTTATAAGCACCTTAAAGATCACAGCAAGATAAATATTAGCCAACATGGATTTGTGAAAAGCAAATTATGTTGAACAGTCTGGTTTCCTTTTGTAATGGGGCACAGGCTTTGTGGGTATGGAAGAAGCAGTTGATACCATAAACCTTTAGTAAGGCTTTGAAATTCTCTCACATGAGATCCTTGTGAGCAGCTATAGAAAGATGGCCTTCATGAAATTTCTGTTGGTGCACACTGTACTGGCTACACACTGTATGGGGAGAACAGACTTTGGATGGAAAGATATATGAAGAAGGGTTGTTCTGCAGTCTGTGTTTCCCCATATTTTCATTAACCTCCCGGATCCTGAGACTGCGACTAAACTTACAAAATTTTCAGGCAATGCAAAGCCGAGTAGGAACACAGGCAGACAGCAGGACAGAGCTAGAATTTAAAAACATCACAACAAATTTAAGAAATAATTTAGTAACTAATTATTTTTTAAAACTAATTAGAAATAAGTAAGCACAAGGGCACGATACTCCATAGAGGCTGGAATAGAGCTATAGAGTAGAGGACAGAGAATAACTGTTCAGAAAGAAGTCTGCTGGAAGAAATTACTCTAGAGGCTGCAGTAGGTCAGGGGCATCACATTGCTGTGAAAATGGCAAATACCACAATGGAATCTAGAAACAGGAGTATGCCCTGCAAGGTCTGTGAAGTAACTATTCCTCTCTCCTTCACACTGGCGAGGCCTCAGAGCACTGTGTCTTTTTGCTTCAGGAACTGTATGGAATAGGTGGGCAGAGCCCACAAGAAAATCAAAAAGAATAGTCGCCAAGCAAATGAGATCTGTGGACTGAACCTGTGTTAAGCCCAAAGAAAAGGGCAAGAGGGATATTTAGTCTTCATGGTCATAAAAAGCAGTTGCAAAGAGGAATTGAAATCTGTGCCAGTCAAAGTGCCATGCTCAAGGGCGGCATTTCATTTAAGCAGGCATCTTATGTAAGATATGGTATAGAGTGGGTAAGGTAAGAAATATTGGCCCTAATGGCCTTTAAGTGCAGGCTAGAAAAGCACTTCAGGAATGACACAGGATGAGGGGATGATTTGATCGCCTCTCAAAGTCCCTTCCAGCTCTATGATTCTATGACAGCTATATTCCAGTGCACCAAAGTGGGCAGGGACACCTGGTTATTCCAGGACATCACTTTCTTGTTGCTGTAGCTGAGTAAGGAAAACAGGGTCACAGGCTGCAAGGCTACTGCTGCTGTTCTGTCCAGATTCGAGGGTGGCTATTGCATCCTAAAATAAGCTTTGGAAGGGCTTCATCTTGCAACATTGTTTTTAATAATAAAAAGATTTCCCATATTTTTGATGGCTGAAGAGGCACCTAGATTATTGTGTAGGATCACTTAGCAGCATTTAAAATGAACTAAAGTAATTTCAGGTTTTTAGGTATTACTAGCTGTATGGAGCCCTGTTATCCGTTAATTAAATAAGAAATTGACAGTTGACCTTATTCAGTACCAGTAATATAAACCTGAGTGTGATCCACATGATAGTATGAAGCATGAGTTATACTTCCAGGAAATACTAGGTTGCAACTTAAATTTTGGAAGATTTATCCTGATAAAGTTCTACCATTTACTTTGCATGGTAGAATAGTAACAATAAATGCATAGCAAAAACCTACATCTTTCGTATAGTGACCAGCAGGAACTGTCACTGGTGAATACAATCAAAGTTAGACATAGACACACCATTTTCAATGCTATTCTCCACCTAAAATAAGATCTATATCTGCAGTAAAATATTTAGACCTGTAGCAAATCCTGTACACTTCTCAGAATATAAGGGAAGAAAAGTGCTCTGATTTATAGGACAAATAAAGAAGTGGATTTTAGAATAGACAAAAGTCCAGAAACAATACATAAAAATTCGACGGCCACGCCTCCAAAAGGTTACTCAGTAGTAAAATGGAAAAAATCTTCAAAGAAGAAAAAATTCCATGGGCTTGTAGGAAAGTACTGAATGAGTGCACACTGGAGCTGGAAACTGGAGGGTGAAAAGCAGTAAGAGAAACTCAGGATATCATCCTTCCACCCCTACAGTAACTGACCCTCTTCACTGGCCCTTTATACATCAGTGCTATTGGAAGCTCTGTAACAGGAAGAGATTTCACGTACATAAGGTTTTCAAAAACAAACTGTAGCTGAATGAAAAAACATTTTTTCAGGGCATTTGCTGGGCTGCATAAATGCAGTGGCAACTACTCAGATATTGCATCTATACTCAGCTGTTGAGAGAAGTTTATTTAGCAAAGCCATTAAAGCCTGATTAAAATTTGATGGGATGATAGGATAATGTGGCAAGCCCACTGAGGTCTGAACTGCTGCCAGTATTGATTAACACCCTTAACACCCCAGTGGGAATCCTATCAAAAGCATATTTCAAATCTAAGCCATGGGAATCAGAATAAAGCCCTGGATAACAACTGCCCTATCATTCAGATGAGTGTTTTATGTCCCTATATGATAAGTGAATGAAACAAGATAATGGAAAGTTGCCAAAGGACTAGTTCAGCTCACAGATGTATGTGGGGATTTACAAATGCCAAAAATATGAGGCCAGATTCATACCTGATATAATTTCATCAATTTAGCTGAATTTTCCAAGGCTTAAATATGGCCCATAGTCTCTGTACTGATCAGTTTAAATCAGACAAATATTTTGATATGTTGGAAGATAACAATTTATAGATTGTAAGGGAACACAACTGGCATTGAAACTGATACAGAAGTGATTACAGAGAGACCTGAGAGAGAGAAGACTGTTTTGCTGACAGGAAAAATGTAGTTCTTCCAACTGCAAGGCTGGCAAAGAAATGATATAAAACTAAGTATGAGAAGGGACAGAGGGGAACAGATGCAGAAGAGGATTCAGAGAAATATACAGAGCAAGAAGGAGGACACAATAAAATTGCAACTGGTATGTAGCAAGTCTGTAATTTCTTTAAAGGTGGAGATAAGAAGCTTGATCTTATTGTGTCAAGGCAGAAGCCCAAAGAAATTTGAAAGAAGGAGGGAGAGAATGGCAAAAGCAGGAAATTGTTTTTAACTCAGGCATTTCTGCTATACTGGTAAGGCAAATACTGAGATTTGGAAAGAGCACAAAAAGGTTATGTTTTATGAAAAATCAGCCAAGCATGGTCTAGATGTGAAAGAGCACAAATTAAAAAAGGACGGAAAGAATGTTTGTGATCCAAGGGGACAAAAGGTTAGGGGAGGTGTTGCAGATGACCCTGCGGTTTGTTGAAAGAATGGAGCTGTTAACGATGATAAGGAGGAGGTAAAATCTAAAGGTTTGGTGGGTTGGTTTTGTTTGGTGCTTTATTGCAGAGGGGGCTTGCTTGGTTGTTTTTCTAAAGTAACTCACAGGTGCTTTGTTTCAAATCCTAATTCTACCGTTAGCTGTTCCCCTTATTCTTGTAGTAGGGGCCTGTGGTGGGAAACATCATAGCCCCATAACAGGGGATGGCCTTTTGTAAAATATCTAGTTATCACAAATGGGTCTTGACCCTCAGCTGAGTGTCATCTGCACAACTAACTGCTTCCAGGTGGCACTGATGGAGACAACAAAGGAAGGGGTTTGCTTATAGGTGTGACATGATTGCTTGGAGGGATCTGCTTCTACTTGTACATGGGGAATTTAGAGACAAAAAGGCTCCAGAGCACTGATGCAAGAGAAACTGTGAGAACATTCAAGGGGAAAAGTTGCTCTGATGCAAGAGAAACAGTAAGAACGTTCAAAGGGAAGAGTTGCTGTGAATCAGTCATAAATAGCTGGTTTCAAAGAAGTATCGTTAAATGTGTTTTGTTTGGAAAAGTTTGTGAGATGGCTGTGGCATTTGGCCACTGATGGATACATAGCTCCTTAAATACAAGTGTTGCTGGAAAGTATGATGAGTTGATATGTTGGCTTAGAATTACAACTTGGAAACCTAATCATGTAGCAGCCATGCACCTCTCCTTTTACCTTTTTTTTTCTGGTTTTTGTCTTGTGGTACAACCTGACATAACAGTACTGGTCAGTATCTGAGGAATGTTGCCCATAATGCAGGTTTTCATATACTGCTGCACTTGGGCTTTTCTTCCAATTGATTTTATGAAAGGAATTGAAAAAGTCTTAAGATGCTCTGCAATTTCTACAAATCGCAGAATCTGTATTGTCTGTTCTGTTTGCCAAGTTCATCTGTCTTTCTGTTTGTACCTAATAGAGTTTAATTGAATGATAGTAACTTTAGGAACTAGGTCCTCCAACTTCTTTATAGGCAAACAACTTTTTCAATTTAGCAGCCTGTTACGCACACTAAATGACTTAGCATTTAAGAATGTATAATTTCTTGATTCAAGTAGAGGTATAATACGTATTAGAGGCAGGTCCTGGTCTGGTATTGTTTCACCTGAGAAGATAGATTCATAACATGAGAAGCAAGTAACAGCAAGCCTCTCCATGTCTGGAATTTTGTGGTTTGTTTGTTTTTTTGTAAGTTTTTTGGTAACCTTAATTATGTCTGAATACTAATTCTGAATTTCTTTAAATATTTATATCCTGACTAGTTAGATATAGGCCCCAAATCATCGAAAAATGATGGAAATGCTGAAATACTTTGCTGATCAGGGATAAAGTTAATCATGTCCTTACAGTTCAGCCTGTTGCTTTGCTGAATCTAATGAATTTACTGAACTTAGTGTAAACTTCTCCTCTACAAAAATCATCTTGGTTAAATGTATGAGCTAAGCAATAGAAATGTCCTGAGTGCTGATCAGAAAATTGCTACTTCTTTGTAGCTTGATGCTGAAGGTGTTGAAAGAGAAAATGGAATGTTAACTTGCTTACAGGGAAGAGTTGTTTGTTTTTGTTTGACTGTTCCTGTGAACATAAAAGCCTGGCTCACTGAATAATCCATGAGAAGCTAAATGTTTGTCAGCTGAGGTCGCAAAAATACTGCTGCTGTAAGCAGTCTGCTGTAAATGGTAGATAGGGCAGACCTCAACCAGGCAAAGAGCCTGTAATCAGATTTCTGTGCAGGTACTCACTTGGTCCCCATTGCCACATAATTCGGGAGTCTTCTGACATAGGAGGTACAGAAGTGTTAACTTTAACATTGCAGATGAGATACAGGGGCCTACCAATACTGACCAGAGGGACAAGCATGGTTAACAACATAACTCTTATTTACATGTTCAACTCCAATAGATTTCAGCAGGAGTTAAGCAGCTTAATGCATTCATGGGTCTGAGCTTAACATGCTTAGTCAGCCAGGAAGACTCTGGAAAAGCTACATCACCCCTGAATTCCAGCCCAAATCTCCTTTTTGATCTAGTGTTCAGAGATTGTACGGTGTTAGGTGCAGAACAGACATGAGGTATAACCCTAAACTTTTTCCAGGTTTTTTTATTTTCTAAACAATCAAACCCCCAAAAAAAAGCAAAATGTGAGGTAACAGCAGTACCTCATGCAGACAATCAAGGCTGAGGCAATAAAAAGACGTTTTTTTGTTTCCTGAGGCCATGGAGTAAGAGATGAAGAGAGGATTTTTCTGTCATTCTTGTATTAAAAAATGGTGTTTGAGGAATGTGTTCTTAGTAACTGAGGATAAAAGACATTAAATGCTGTCAGCAGAAAGATTATGGAGTGTGTGAAAATGTGGAAGAAAAGAGAGATAAACTGCACAATGAGAGATGGGATAGCTTGCACTGCTGACCACGTTAAATAATAGAAAAAATAAGATTGCAGTGGGCAGGGTGGCTGGATGGGTTACAAATGTATTTTATATATAAGCTGTAGTTAATATCACTAGTATGAAATTAATGAGAAATAGCTGTGCTCTTTGAACTTGCATCTTTACTTGCAGAAGCATGATGGCCACTTCACAGTCATCCAGCTGGTTGGCATGCTGCGGGGGATTGCATCTGGCATGAAGTACCTCTCAGACATGGGCTATGTGCACCGTGACCTGGCAGCCCGTAATATCTTGGTCAACAGTAACCTCATGTGTAAAGTCTCTGATTTTGGTTTGTCACGAGTGTTAGAGGATGATCCTGAAGCTGCTTACACAACAAGCGTAAGTTTGTCTTATCTAATTTGAACAGTTGATTGCCTTGTGCCTCTTTTATTCCAGTTTCAGATTTGTCTATGCCATAGGAATAGTAGTTTGAATTGGCTTTGTTCCATTTTCAGTCCATGTGGCCTAATAGCACTGCTAATATGTTTAAGGGAAATTGGTTTGATTTTTGGCTGAGGGATGTATATAAACTTTGGCAAAAGTTTGGTTTTAAGTAAATGTGCAGTTCTAAGCAAATGTTTAAATAGAAGTGGGAGACCTTTTCCATTCTTGTTTGGGTTGTGTGTTTGGTTTTTGCTGGTTGTTTTTTTTCCCCACATCATTTCCCCTTCTGCTACCTTGTGTGCATCTACAGAAATATGTGTTTAAAAGAGAGATATGGGGAAGGACACAAACTGGCCAATTCCACTGTTGGAAGCATGGTGTCAAGGCTTGAATTCATAAATTAAAATTTTCATTTTATTTCACTTTAAGCTTACCTTCTAACAGGATGTGTAGGACCTCTCAAGATTTAAGTCTTCTTTCATGAATACTTAAATCGCTTATGTGATGCAAGTAAATTGTTACAGTGGAAAATGTTTTGTTGGTGGGGTGGATTTTTTTGGTTTGGGGGGGTCCACTGAAGTAAAAAAAATCTTGGATGTGGAGAAGCTTGTTCAAATTTGACTTAGAAGAAAAAAGTAAATTGCACTTTCACTATGAAGAAAGTAGGAGGAGGAGTGTGTTGGTGCTAATAAAATTACAAGTTCAGGTACAGCATTTTTTTCACCATACCAAAAAGTTCAATTATATTCCTGTTATGATTATTACCACAAAATTAAGAATCTTAGCTAATTATAAGCTGATTTCAAGTAACTTTCACATATATCACTGAAACTAAAATTATTTCAGAGCCGGAGTGCATTCTCATTAGTACTCTCATAAAATGCACAGAATTTGTATGTTCCCATGATAGGGCACAGTGACAGAATTCTAATGGAGATAATAAATTAACATTAAATAATTTCTTTTGACCTATTTCAACCTGTTCTTTTTCTATTTCATTTTTAAAAAGTGATGTGTGGCCAAAATGAGGAACTCTTCCACCTTAACTGTATTGTAGTAGGTACTCTGGTGTATCTGTTGAATTCAGTATAGCTATTGTAATGGGATTACAGATCTTTTTGTTGTTGTTGTTGCTGTTGCTTTTTAAGCCTAAAATAGGGGTATTTTGATAAATTCACTGTAAATTCCACTACTTAGAACAAGATCCACACAGAACTGTAAGCTGACTAGAGCAAAACAAGTCACTACAAGATTTTCTATCAGTATTTAACATGCAAGCTGGGGAAAAAAAACAACCATAGTTTTTTCTTTATAGGGGAGATTTCCCTCATTTAGTTCTCAAAACCTCTTTTGCTTCACACTGCTTCTTAGTATGAGGCTTGAAAGGAAAAATAAACATTACTGCGGCTTAACACGTTATTGCATGTTGGCTGACCCTTGCTAATTGTCTGTGTGAGCGTGCTCAGCTGGCAGCAGATGCCCCCAGTGACAGGCAAGTGAAGTTACATTGCTCAGCACTGATCATGGGCTAATCAGCTCAGCTGGTGGAAGGCACTGGAAATTGCCGAGCAGTCTCTCCCAGTTAGGTTCAGGAAAAATACCAAATAATTGGAGGCTTTCAGCTATTATTTATACTATAAGTTTCTACTGGATACCAATATTGAACAATTAGTTTTTCAGAGTAGTTAGTGCCCGCCTCCATCTTAGCTAGAGCTGCTTTTCTTCAGGAAATGCTGTGTTGTTGAAAAGAGGAATATTTCATGGCCATATGTCTGTGTTGAAGGACTTTCTTGAAACATAGGACAAGCTTTTATGAAATGCTCAGTATATTCCTATCAGTTCACCTAGCTGGTTAGCATGAGAGTCTGAGGCAGCTGTTGCGGGTGGAATTCCTGAGAGCCGTTGCTTCGGTCCTCCAAGGTTTCCACCACATCTGTACTAGAAAATCATCCTGAGCAGGTAAATATAGCATGTCCGTCAGGATACTGCAGATAAGGACGGGACATTGCAGAGGCTGATGGCCAGTGGCTGTGGAGGACTCAGTGAAGACTTTCACCCTTTAAGCAGTCTTTCATGGTAAAAGAAAAGAATAGAACCCCACACTGGATCTCGTGTCTTCTTGCAGCTTTCACTGACCACCATTATGTCATTGACCTGTCTCCTCATCATTAACATCTTCCCAAAAGCAGGCCACATATATTACTAGAGGTTTTTATAGCATCTTTACTGTGCTTTTGCCACATGAAGGTTAAACCCTCAGTGCTTTCATGAAGGTTCTGGTGCTTTTAGAATTCATGTTTCCTCTTCACAGAGATCTTTCTTGATAACAGCCCAGTACTTGTAGCTACAAGAAATCCATGGAGTAGGTCTGCATATTGAATAGCGTTATTTTTAGGCTCACATCTCCTAGTACACCACTGTGTGTCAGTACTCAGAGGAAACTGATTATATTTTATTCCCCTTTTTGTCTGAGTCTTGGTGTCAGAAATAGAATGGTAAAATTGGATGTTTTCTTTGGAAACAAGACAACCTAAGCCAATCACAAGCCAAAAATTTGAATTTTATATCCACACAACTGTGATGCTGTGGTTAATACTCTGTGAATGTATTCCAGACATAAAAATTGTAAATTGATGCAAAAGACAAATCAAATTTTAGAAAACTGTCATGCTCTGTGGTGAAACAGGTTGCATCCTCAAAAACATAAGCTGCAAGGCCATCTTACCTTGTGAATTTACTGTGTCTGAGCAGGCACAGCCTGGAGTCAGATGTTTCGCATCTTTTGCTTTGTCTTCCTGTTGTCATCAAATATATGTATCTTCCACTTTACTCGCTGGTTTAGAATAGTTCTTATATTCTTTCTACTGACACATCCTCCCACATGCAGTGCAAAAATCAGAATCAAAGTCTAGGAAAAGCAATAACACTGATAGGGAAAATCTGGAAAGCAAACCATCTAGAAAATGGCTACATCCTGTGCTCACACTGAAATGCTACTTAGGAGACTATTCAGCTAAGTGGTTGTCTTGGTTTCAGCTGGGGTAGAGTTAATTTTCCTCCCAGTACCTGCTGTGTTGTGGATTTAGTATAAGAAGAATGTTGATAACACTGGTGTTTCTATTTGCTGCTAAGAAATCAAGGACTTTTTCCAGGCTCCCATGTTTGGCTAATGAGCAGGTGTGCAGGAGCTGGGAGGGAGCACAGCCAGGCAGTTAGCCCGAGCTGGCCAGTGGAGATATCCCATACCATGAACATCATGCTCACTTTGTAGAGGGAGGGTTGGCCGGGATGCAAGAACCTCTCTTTTTTCTAGGAGTTCGGTCTTTCTCTGTGAGTTTTGCAAGTTCTGTGAAATTCATGAGTTCAGCAAAATTTGTGAGCTCTGAGAAACCCACAGATTCTGGGATCACTGCTCAGGGACTGGCTATACAATTGGTTGTCAGGTGGTGAGAAAAGCTCTATTGCTTATAGCTTGTTTTGCACATTCATTGTTAGTAGTAATAGTATTACTGTTTCCTTTGTCTTATTAAACTGTCTTTACCTCAACCCACAAGTTTTCCCTTTTGTCCATTCTCCTCTCCATCCCACTGGGGAGGAAGGGGAGGGGTGAGTCAGTGGGTGTCTGGTGCTTCGTTGCCGGCTGCCGGGTTGCACTGCAACAGTAGTGATGGGAAAACTGACAAATGCCCCAAAATAACACAGTTCAAGGTCATTATGTTTCCCAAGAATTTTGAAATGACACTACTGGTCAGAGAGCTGTTAAATGCTTTAAACAGTACATGAAAAGATTGAAATGTCAGAAAACTTGTCAGTCCTCCAGCCTGTTGAGACAAAGAATATAAATGTGGTTTTGATAAGGCAGTTGGTAGGAAAGAAGAGATTGGCCTCTCTTTGCTGTCGGGAACCGGCAAAACTTACAGCAAGATATGATTTTAGAATAGGAAGAAGGAATTAAGAGCTAGGAACATCCATCTGCCAATCTTTGAGTTTCAGATTGATCAGGAAAAGATAAGGTAAATTTTGGGATAACTGAATAGCATGGGTTTTTTTTTCCATGGAGACAAAATTTTCATTTCTAGTAGTGGTTTCCAAGGCAACAGTAGCTCATAAAAAGAAATTTCTAGTATATAAACAAGCATTCCTGTCAATACAGAGGACATCTAGACTTTTGCATCCCTGCTTTTAGATAGACTATGTTATATGCTGTAAATTCATTACATTTAAAACATAGTCAGGGTTCACATGTATTTCAAAAAGAACAATGAGCCTCCAGGAAAACTTTTTACAAGTAGCAAAATGTGTACACATATATATGTATATGTATAATCAGAACAGGATCAGGATCGCAGGCAGGATAAGGAGCAGGGTCCTCTTCAGCAGCTGGCCATGGACAAAGAGAGCGAGACCCTCGTGATCCCCCAGCTTTAAACTGAGTGCGATGTGTGGCATGGAATGCCTCGCTGGTCAGGGTGGGGTCACCTGTCCTGTCCACCCCTCCCTGTGAGTGCAATCCTTTGCAGCTCCTCACTCATGGGACCTAAGAGGTCTGACCGTGACCTTGGCTGCTGTAGTAATAATTATAAACAGGGGTCGCCTTCTGCATTCCTTTCCTACCGTTAGCTCAGTGTAGCTGTAAACATCAGGTGCTACCAGCTTTGGAGCGGACGCTGTCTGTAAAATATGCAGCCAGCTTCAGAGAAATGCAGTTACTTAGCAGAACTCAGCTGTAAGGAAGATTCACTAAAAGAGAATCAGTTCTGTTTTAACCAAAACCAGGACATTATGTCAAGACATTTTCCGTTTTCTTTTACTTGTACCCAAATAATGGGTATGGTGGGAGAAGGTTTAACTTGCTAGCAAGTGAAACAAGAAGGAAATGATTTTCTAGTTAATTTGGGATGTCAAACAATAGTTTCTGAACAACCTGAGTGCTATGACAAGCATATTGCCTAGACACTTCAGAAACCACTTAATCAGAGACAAATAAGTAAACTGATTATTGGCAGCCATTCAGAAAAAGAGGTTGTAGAGGTCTATGTTAACCTATTTTCTTGAAAACTAACTGGTGACATGAGGTTGAGCACCATCGTTGTCAGCTAGTTATTTCTGTATGTAATGTGACAACAGTACATTTGGTTATCACCAAACTGAGAGAAACATACTGATAGGAAGGATGCCTGATGGCCATGTCTGGTTCTCAGCCTGAAACCAGGCACATGGTGTGGGATCCCACCAATCCTTTCCCTTAGCTGAAAGGGTTTTCTTTTTTACATTTGATCTCAGCAGAGGCTGGCTAAAAAATGAGGGGGTTAATGTGGTTTGTAACAGGCTAATGCCATGTGAGAAGAATCATATTAGTTCTCCTCAAGTCTTGCAACTTCTTGCTGGGCTGAAGCCTGATATGGGTCCCTTGCCTGATGAATACTCTGTTGAAAAAGAGTTTCTGAGAGCATGTGCAAGAAGTCAAGAAGCAAGTTAATAAGATCTGTGCCAATATGCTCTGCCTGTACCAGCGTACGGGAGATGCAGTAAGTCATTTTAAAGTGTGTGATGAGATTTGTGTCAAGTGGTGGTGAGGTGAATTGCCTTCACATGAGTTGCTAGCTTCACCTGGACCCATTCCCCACTCTCAGAGCATGCACGCGGTTGGAGGCCCTGCATGTGGCCCTTTAAGCCTCTGTCTTCTGTTGTGTTGGCTTGGACAAAGATCAATGGGCTCAGGTTATGCTCAAGGACAAATAGCCAACAGGTGAAGGAGTGTCTTGAAAAAAAAGACTTGTTGCCTTTTGGGCTATAGTAGTGTGAGGTGTGATGACTTTTAATGAGTAGTTGTATGTTTAAAAGGAACAGAAAGTCCCAAACTTATTCAGTGTAGGGCATGGTGCTTGCTGTTTACTTGGCTTATAGTAGCCCCTCAAGATGAGGATATGTGTCTTTGTCAAAGTATTTTAATACATCCACTCTCTTGGATTTTTTGTTCAGCTTTTATCCAGTTGTGATCCCAAGTTATTTAAGAGGTTTTCTGGTTTCTTTTAGCCTCCTGAAAGTTAGTAACAATAGAAATGTTAACAGAATATTACACAGACCACAACCAAGGCATACCCTTAGGAGGAAGATCCAAGGAGAAGAATAAGACATAAATATGAAATTACGTTCTCTTTCCATGTTCTGTCTAACTTTCTACTTCTGCAAGTATTCTCTTCCTCACTGTAACTGTTGTCATCTGAGCTCCAAGAATGTATGGAAAAAACTATGAAAGTTTGCATGTAGATATACAGAGGATCAAAAGCATCTTAATTTAGAGATTTCTAAATTAAATGCTTGAATTCAATTGTAAAACTTAATATAGTAGTGCACTCATAACTGCTTTTCCTCCCTACAACACCACCCTGCGCAGGACCCCCAAATATGCATTTGGCAGAGAAAAACAGTTGGAAATTTTGCATTTCACTTTTTCATGCTCAAAATCATTATGTTTAATACTGATTGTGATTGCATTGATTATTTTCTGGTACAGTATTGTCTGGGAATAGTAAAGCATATTTTGGTGCAGTGGTTGTCAACCTTTCTCAATGCGTGGATTCCTGACACTTATCCAGTGGAGATGAAAACTTTGTTAGAAACTTCTCATTTGTGGGTTTTCGTATAGCACGTTGCACTTTGGTGTCTTTCACAGATCTCTTTAAAGTATTCTACAGACTCTCAGAGGTCAGTATAAACCGGGCTGAAAATCCACTTCACTACTGGAGTATTTTCTGCTGATTCACTGCATGCATATTTTTACTGAACTCATGCTAGTTGCTGTAGCAAGGAAAGATATAGGGATGAGGGTTATGAGAGGTATCCCAACATTCATAAAAGAACTGTTTAGCTCTGACTATGAATACCACTTAAAACAACTGGTATACAAGAGGATTAACAGGAAAATGTACCTGCCTACTGCAGAGCTGACAAGAGCAGTACGGGATATTCACATCAGTAAGTCTTATATCTAAGCTAAAAATTTGGCTCAGATGATCACTGGAAACACACCATGTTGAATAATGAATGCTATAGGTCAGAAATGTACACTCCTGTTTCATAAAGTACAAAAACAAAGGTAAGTTCAACCATGGAGCTGATTGCTACAGAAAACCATTTGGGCCAAGATTTCAACAATACTTATTAAAAAAAGCGGGGGGAAGAGGGCTGAATATTCTTAGGAAGAAATAATATCCAGTTACTGCAGTCAGTAACAATTTTACAGATATGAAACCTCATATTTCGGTCTAGGGAAGGAAGGAGGACAGAAAGAAAACGAATATGAAAGAGAAGTAGCAGAGTGGATTATTTTCAAGCTTTCACACCTTCCCTCTGAAACATCTGATATGGCTACTGCTGCAGGTTACAGGATTAGAGCACCCTGGGTTTGATTCACTGTGGCAATTCGTGCTTCAAACAGTAAGAGTAACTCTAACCAATAAAACAAACTGCCTGTGGATGTGCAGGATATCTGTTTGGAAAAGTCCTTGGATCGGCACTGCACCTGTCTAACAGGCATGCCCTAACGCATACAGAAGTGGCTGTGCAGGATTCACACAGTGACATTCTGTGCCACATACTGCATGGATGCAAAATAAATCATCCCATGCTCAAGATTTTTCAGTAAGACGTTGCTTTGAAGTAGTGTAATTCTGCCAAATGTGTTTGTTAGTGTAAGCAATAACAAAATGTGACTGCGGGAATCGCAATCCAAATGGAAGTGGTTATGTAGTGGAGTACAATCCAACAGAAAATTTCTAGGAATAATTTTTAGGAGTGGTGTACAGCAGTAAAAACAGGCAGACCAGGGCAAGCATATAAATCTGCAGAAGTTTAAAACATTTTCTGTGGCACTACTGAAACTTAATATAGAATATCAAATGTAACTAACATCACTGTTATGGGGAAAACATAGCAGAGATCAAAAAGGGCAGGAGAATGTAAGGAGGCAGAGACTGTCATTTAGTATTTTAGCAGTGCGAATAGTGACAAAAATTAGCCAAGGTGACTTCTGTAGATAAATTGAGCAGTGCAAACTCTTCTACATTCCAAAAAAAGTCATAAGAAAAGACACTGGAGTGGATTGTAATGATCAGCTTAAATAACAGCTAACACAACAGAAGATCACGTAACAGAACAGAGGAGAAAACTAGCCTACAAAAATGCATCTGCAATTTTGCTATAGTTTGGCTATGATCAAAAGCAAACAATAATAGAGCAAATGAAAAACACCAGGCCAAGAGCTTTCTGAAGCCAACGTAAGAAAGATTAATTTAGATAGGTTCTTCAGCTAGATCTTGAATATTAAGGTGCTGATCTGAAAATGTATTGTAATTAATTCATGTTTTGTTACCTGAATTTAAAGTGCGGTGATATGATTTGCCTTTTCAAATAAAATTAATCCCTAGTTTACTTTCAAAAGCAAAAAAAAAAAGGGCGTGTTTTTGTTACATTTTTACATTTATTTTACTTTTTTCTGCAGTACTGAGTTTCTGCTTTTGCTTTGTAGTTGTCACACGCTGTTAGGGGAATACTACCCAGCTTTCTTCATATCTGTATTAAAAAATAAACAATAAATAAAATATGCCTCATCCAAGGATAGGTGAGAGTTTATGGGACCATTGTTTTTTATTCCATTCTTTGTTAGGTTCAAGACAGAATTTAGAAAACAATTGATGTAACTTTTTGTATGTCCTGTATCAATGTTAAAAAATCTACTTTCTGATTTGTCATTTAATCCCGTAGTATACAGTTGTCTCCTCTTTGGGAAATTCAGCTTTCATTACCAGGAGATAGTGATTTGTTTCATGGGTTTGAAGTGTACCTCTTTGTTGGAAAGTACATGGCCAGCCAAAGACATGAAGCAGCTGTAGAACACGCTACCTGTGCAAAGGGAAGAGACTCTTTTGGCAGACCCATTTTGCTGTTGAACTTCTTTCTGCATAGCTGGTCACAGCATCGCTCGTTCCCTGCTGGTAGGAAATGCAAAACAAGTACAACTATAAAGAGAAACTGCCATTGAGAAAAGAAATTAGGATAAGCTGGGAAGCCTCTAGTGCTTGCATCCTTCAAAAGGTGGCTGTTTGTGCCCATACCATTGTCTTCAGGGTATTTAATAGCCTGCTGATTGTCTCTCTTTATCTCTGCAAAAAATTGTCATTATATGTCTGCATAAAGCTGCAAAGTGGGGGTTTTTTTTCTGTCAGACAACTTATATTTTGAAATGTTTAAATGTGACAAATATCCTCTTATTTTCAGAACTACAATTGCCATTCCTTCTGGTGACCTAGTGATCCAATTAGTACTTTGGGGTGGCAGACACAGGGTCAGTTTCCCTGCAGGCCTTAAATAATACCTAAGAAGAAAATTATAAATATGTTTTACTTGCGCTGTACCCTAGAATGAAGGATTATTCATCGAGTGTGTGAAAGCACTGACTGATTTAACATCACCAAGGCTGGCGTTGCATAATTAATTGGTAGAACATCTAGAAAGTTATTTGGGGTAAATGATCATTCCTTGTTTGTTGTTATATAGCTAGTGGGGGGAAAAAAGGGTGTGGGGGGGGGTCCCCAACAGTGTTATCTCACAATCATGAATGTTAATTTTAGCTGTGGTATAAGATTCAAAACTTACTGGTATTGAACCCATATAAATAGGCAATGATACTTCACTGAGCAAATCTTAAATAGCTATGCAAGGACAGAGGAGTGGGAAAAAAAGCCAATGCACTTGAAAATCATTTCTGCAATAATAATTAAATGAAGACTGTGAATTTCAGAAAGCTACAGGTGATGTTTTCAGAACGACTACAAATTGACCAAGGTACCAAAGTTATTGACCTCTCAGCTGGACCTGAGAACCTTGGAAACTTCTGTTTGTGCATGCTGCCCTCCTCTCTTCTAGCTAGGTTTCTGGAAACCAAGTCCAATACAGTTAGGCAGTATACTAATATATAATGTATGTGCTATATACTTTATGCTATAAGCAGTCATAGCATTTTATTGTTAATTCCTCATACTGCTGGTAGATTACTTTTTTAAAGCTAACAATTACCAGAATATTAATCTAATTTCAAATGCAACTGTTTTTTTAGCTGCATATTGACTTGATTGCATGCATTTATAGTTGTTTCATTGTTTAATTTTTAATCAGAATTGCCTTTTTCAAACTAAAATTGAAGAAGCAAACATTTAGAACATACTTACACATTTTTAACAATACCTTCATTCACTTAGAACAATACTATCCACACTTAAGATAAACGTAGGACTACTGACATAAAATCAGAGTTACTGCTTGCCTCTAAATTGGAGAGACATGGAATTAATGGTTAGACCACTCAGTGGGTAAGGAATTGGCTGGATGGTTGTACTCAGAGTTGCAGTCAATGGCTCGATGTTGGAGACAAGTGACAAGTGGTGTTCCTCGGGGGTCAGTACTGGGACTGGTGCTGTTTAACATCTTTGTCGGCAACATGGACAGTGGGATTGAGGAAACCCTTAGCAAGTTTGCCGACGACACCAAGCTGTGTGGTGCAGTCAGCGCACTGGAGGGAAGGGATGTCATCCAGAGGGACCTGGAAAGGCTTGAGAGGTGGGCCTGTGCGAACCTCCTGAAGTTCAGCAAGGCCAAGTGCAAGGTCCTGCACATGGGTCAGGGCAATCCCAAGCACAGATACAGGCTTGACAGAGAATGGATTGAGAGCAGCCCTGAGGAGAAGGACTTGAGGGTACTGGTTCACTGAGAAGCTCAACATGACCCAGCAATGTGTGCTCACAGCCTAGAAGGCCAACTGTACCCTGGGCTGCACCAAGAGAAGCGTGGCCAGCAGGCTGAGGGAGGTGATTCTGCCCCTCTACTTTGCTCTGGTCAGACCCCACCCGGAGTCCTGCATCCAGCTCTGGAGCCCTCAGCACAGGAATGACATGGATCTGTTGGAGTGGGTCCAGAGGAGGGCCACAAAAGTCATCCGAGGGCTGGAGCACCTCTGAGGACAGGCTGAGAGAGTTGGGGCTGTTCAGCCTGGAGAAGAGAAGGCTCCGGGGACACCTTATGGCAGCCCTTCAATACTTAAAGGAGCCTTATAAGAAAGATACAGAGACTTTTTACCAGGGCCTGTAGTGACAGGACAAGGGGGAATGGCTTTAAACTGAAAGAGGGTAGATTCAGACTAGATATAAGGAAGAAATTCTTTACTGTGAGGGTGGTGAGGCATTGGAACAGGTTGCCCAGAGAAGCTGTGGTTGCCCCCTCCCTGGCAGTGTCCAAGGCCAGGTCAGATGGGGCTCTGAGCAACCTGGTCTAGTGGAAGTTGTCCCTGCCCATGGCAAGGGGATTGGAATTAGATGATCTTTCAGGTCTCTTCCAACCCAAACCATTCTGTGATTCTATGCTTTGTTGCTAATTATGTGAATGAATATAATCCTGAACACCTGTTTTGTTAGACTATTGCTGACAATGGACCACAGTTTACTTGATATTTTAATATTCGAAGTGTTGACGAAGATGCAGTGTATCATAAGTTCTTTACTGTGTTAAATAAATTGGAACATACCTGCAGTATGTACAGCTCCTGATATACTGTTTAAAGCTAGTCCATTAATGGCAGAGCTGTTGCTTTCAGTAGCATGTTAGCTGACAGTAATTGCTGTAGATTACACTATTCTGATATACAGAACAAGTGGAACAACCCCCTGAAAGCTTTGAAAAAGAGCGTAGCTTAGTCATATGCTAGGGTTTTTTCCTCATTCAAAATTATTGGTACCTTTTAAAGACAGGTTAAGAAAGTAAATTTGTTTACTCTGTGGTATTGAAGTCAAAAGCGGTAAGTGATTCATTGGGAAAACTATTCAGCTCCAGTGATCCAAACAGCTCAGCTCCAACTCTATTATTTAGCTGTTGTTAGGTGGAAGGAAATAAGGTCTGGATGATTTTTTGTTTTCATTTGTTACACCACTCTCCATGGGAATTTATAATCTATATTAAACACTGCTGTAAAAAGTAACTTCTCTGCATATAGTCATATAAAACTTTTGGGTTGAAAATTTGAAGGTTGAAAATTTGAAGCAGTTGGCTTCACTAAGCTTTTGTAAAGCTGCATAATTAAGTCTTGACATATTCCACAGTAGGATGTAATTCATCTGTGTTATGTCCTTGAGTACAGTCAAATGAATTCCTGACTCTAGTCCCATATCAGAGAAATTTAAAACAAAAACCCCACCTGTTAGACATGATTATTTAAAAGCAGTCAGTTTTCAGGCACAGCCAGATGCGTATTTTAAAGCTCACAGGGAAGAAACCTTTGGAGAAGGAGTCTCATACTGTGTCTTTAGGTGCTATAAGAGATCATTTATGTTCCTGTCTCGATTTTTACCCTGCTTGCACTGTTTTGCACTGAGCATGCTGCATCAGGTGGAAGGCAAACAGTTATGCTGGCAGAGACAAAAGAATCTCAGGCACGCTGCTAGACCATTATGGAGTCTTACTTAATTTTTTTAGAATTGGGAATTCCTATGTGCAGTGACCCAAAACTTGGATGCACCTGGTTTTTTCTGTGTTTTTTGGTCTGATTGCTGAGGAATTATCCTACACTGTATTTGCACGTGACTGGCTAGTCCGGTGTTTCCCAGTGAATTTTACCAACTTCAACTTTATCAAATTAGAAAGAGGCTTTAAATTTTTAGATATATTATTTATGTATGTATTTAGTTAAAATAACTGGTAACAGAAAATAGAAATTCTGTTAATTTAGCAAGGATTTGCCCTAATTGTTTTTTAGCTTAGAATTCTGACATCCAATCTGCAAGACACAGATCTGGAGAAAACCTGGATTCCTTTTCTTCCTTTCCTTATGGAGGACTTTTGGGGTGTTTTGTTTGCTTGATTTGGGGTTTTTTTGGATGAGGATCAGTGTTAATACATAATGTCACCAAAAGGAGGTAATCAAGAAATGGGTGAGCAGAGGGCTTGCAGGAATACAAAGGAGCAAAGAAAGCCTGACCTTTCTGAAAGTAAGGAGAGTTCATATTATTTTTGCTTTGATTTTATTATAACCTAATATTTGCTTAAGATAGTCATTCACAAAGAGAGCAAGTAGGCGCTTTTGTGGGAAACACATCAGGATCATGGGGATGCTGAAGTCCACTCTATACAACTTTATGAAAATGGATGAGGAGAATAGGTTTGGATGCAGAACACTGAGGAAAATCTCAGGTGCAGTAGTTTTCTGAGCCGTGGTCTTCTAGAGTATGAATCACCTTCTCCATAGCTGTATTCATCAAAGGGAATCAGTTGTATGTTCTTGTTCCTATGGCACCTCACTGCCTCACCTGAAAATGTAACAGAGGCAAAGCAAGTGATATTACTCTATCTGATGGCAAAACTTGGAGGTGGCTGAACTTTGGGTGTGGGTTTTAGCATTTACTTTGTAAGATTACAAGGTCCTAGACTGACACTTGATAGAAGTTATAGAATTTTCATTTTTAAAGACCTGCCCTTTAAAAATCTTAAGTTTCATTTCACAGTCAAAGATGATATCAAGCTATTATCTGGCTGAATAATATAGTTATTTACTTCTCTGGGTAATATTGCACAGTTCAGAAGGTTTGGGATACAATAATGGTGGAAAAGCTCTCAGATAAAAAAGAAATATCTTTTCACATTGTTTAACTACTGCTCTTTATATAAAGGAATGTTGCAAAGGGTAGATCCAGCTAAATATGAAAGGATGGAGTTTTAGCTTGGTATGAGTTTGGCTTTTCTGTTGCAATGTGTAGTACTCGCATTCCACCATCTCCCCCTTCAGGGAAGTCCTCTGGTCTGACTGCTACTGGTGTCAGAGTTTTGATATTCACTTCAGCTAGAAGGAAGCAAGCAAAAACATGCACGTTTCACATGCTTATGAATTTTTCTACTCAGTTTGATACTAGTATTTCTCCTGTACATGATATCAAAGTTGTTGTAAATGGGATTCTGTAATTACAGAAGGAAGTTTCTGAGGCAAGATATACACATGTTAATCTACTTTCATATTTCTATAATAGAAGTGTTAACTTAGGAACTAGACTGACCTAGTTATTCCCCTCAATTAATCCCCAGTGAAATCAACTAGAGGAATTGCTGCTGACCATGTAGGAATTGTGGTTTGCCCTAAATCAGAAGGACAACTATGGAAAGAAATTATTCATTGTTGCCTGATTGCTTACAAGAATGAAAGCCAGATCATTTTCAGTCGCACACAAGCCCCTGGGAATCTCACTTGTGCACTTTTCTGTATTTATCAGATTTCCAAAACTTTGCAATGGTAAACTTACTCTTTTTAGTCTTGCTCTTTGGCAGACTTTCAACACAGCAGCTCCTTGCCCAGCTGTGAGTTCTTCCCTTCATTATATACATGAAGGGTGCGGGAGATGATTCATAGTTTACTGTTACTGTGTTTTCCTTTAAACAGAATGCCGCAGGAATATTGCAGCACAGTGGTTGTCTGTCTCAAAAACATGTTAGACCTAGATTTGTATGACTCTGATAAATCTAGGTCAAACATCATAGTCTTTGCTCAGTACTTATTCAGGCAAAACTCCCATTGGCTTCAACCGGAGTTTTGCCTGACTAAGCACTGTGGGATTTTGCCCTTGGTATCTAAAATATTTGATCTGTTCCTTGCACTTTGGAAGCGTTCTAGAAGCAAATTGTATGTCTTGTCCTTGACTGCCCCGCTGTGGCTGTATCATCGTCGGCTTAAAAGTTGGCAGAATATTCTGTCTCCTGACATTAAGCCATCTTCATTGTCAGAATATTTAATAACAAACAAGCAACTTTTCTCGTATTTATTACATTTAAAGTAATTCCAAAATCTGTGTATTAACTCTGTGTATGTACTGCATGAAAAGGAAATGTGTTATTTTATATTCTAGATTCCTTATTCTGCTTCCTTCTACTCTAGAGCTTCAGATTTTTGTTTTCAGTTATGGGGTTTTGGGGGGAAATTAAGAACCTTTTCTCTTAAGAAATCTCATGGCTTTTTTTCTCTCCTATAAAATGTCTCACAGGTTTGTATCACTGCCTATTTTATACGAGGCTTTTGGTTCACAGTTCAAATGACAGAAATCCATTCAATGACAGTTAGGGCCAGTTTTGTGAAGTAGATGAGGCAAACCGAGTCATTCATAACCTCAGAAATGTCACTGCTTTCGTAAAATAATTGTTCTTTGCAAGGAAGCCATTAGATGAACATGCTTAATTGACCTCACCAAGAAATGTGCAGTATTTGGAAATAAAGAAGGGCGTATAAAGACTTGAAACCACATGGAAGAAGTAGTTTTCTTCCTAGTGATGTGGCCATGCTTACTGCCTTGAAGTGCATTTTGAGATGAGACTTGTCATCCTGTTCGATAATACCACATCACTAACTGTGCTTTCATTTCTACTCTAATTTCTAACTGCGTCTATCTTCACTCTCAGTGCGCTGCCTATTACTGCTCCCTCTGTTTTCTCTTTTCATTGTATCTTGGTTTATATCGGACCCCCTGACCGGAACTATCGCAATTCTTCCATCAGGCACTCTGCTTTTCATACAAATTCCCTCTTGAAGATCCACATCTGAAGTTTTAATGCAAACCCTTTTGAATAAAAATGCAGTCACCCTACTCTTCACTTTAAAAGAAGCTCTAGGGTAAATCTCATAATAAATGTGTTATGCATCTCCTTAGAAGCTTTCTTTTACTTACTCAGGCTGAATAGCTCCCAAATCTTCAGTGCTTCCAGTGAGATAAATACTTCTAGTCATGGATAAGCTGTTATTCAACATGAACAATTAGCTTGAGTGTGTAGGCTCTTTCTGCCACTGTAGCACTCATCGCCAATGCAAAAGCATATTTGGTAAAGTCAGTTGTAGGCTGAGGAAAAACATACTAGACCCATTTCTCCGAAACAAGGAAGCTGTAACAATATTGTGACAATTAAGAAATATTTACCTCTTTTTACTTGTATTCCCTTTAAATTCACCATAGTAATACATACAGCAAACTCACAAGAAAAAAAAATGTCATGTCTGAATCTTTCAACTCAGCCACGACACCTAAACATTCGTCTTTAGCAATTTCATCGTTATGCTTGATTCATTTTCTTTTAAAACACAGAGAGGCTTTTCAGTGCACATGTACTCTCAGAATTACAGGAACAGCACTATTGATTAAACCCTTAGGCAGACGTAGAATCATGGAATCATTTAAGTTGGAAAGTACCCTTAAGAGTCCAACCATTAACCTAACATGGCCGAGTCTGCTACTAAACCATGTCCCTAAGCTCCACATCTACCCATCTTTTAAATAGCTCCAGGGATGGTGACTCCAACACTTCCCAGGGCAGCCTGTTCCAATGCTTGACAACCTTTTTGGTGAAGACATTTTTCCTAATATCCAATCTAAACCTCCCCTGGTGCAACTTGAGGCCATTTCCTCTCATTCTATCACTTCTTACTTGGGAGAAGAGATTGACAGCCACCTTGCTACAACCTCCCTTCAGGTAGTTATAGAGAGCGATAAGGTCTCCCCTCAGCCTCCTTTACTGAAGACTAAACAACCGCAGTTCCCCTCAGCCGCTCTTCATAATACTTGTCCTCTAGACCCTTCACCAGCTTCATTGCTCTTCTTTGGACACACCACAGCACCTCAATGACTTTCTTGTAACGAGGGGCCCAAAACTGAACACAGGCTTCGAGGTGCCGAGTACAGTACACTAGCCTAGTCTTGCTGGCCACACTATTTCTGATAGAAGCCAGGATGCTAGTGGCCTTCTTGGCCACCTGGGCACACTGCTGGCTTATGTTCAGATGGCTGTTAACCAGCACCCTGTTGTGGTGTAACCTGGCAGCTGACAACTAAACACGAGATAGCTGCTCGCTCACCCCTCCCCTTTCCCCCACAGGTGGAATGGGGAGGAGAAATGGACAAAAGGTAAAACTCATGAGTTAAAGACAGTTTAGTATTTCCTTTGCTGTCTTATTAATAATGATAATAATCAATATGCAAAACAAGCTATACACAATACAGTGCCTGACAACCAATTGCATAGCCAGTCCCCGAGCAGCAATTATGGAACCTGCAGGTTTCCCAGAGCTCATGAATTTCACAGAACTCTCCAAACTCATGGAAAAAAGTGAGCTCACAGAAATGTTCAAACTCATGGAAAGAGAAGATTTCTGCCCCCCAGTCAACCCTGATTTATAAACTGAGTATGAGGTCCATGGTATGGCATATTCCTATTGGCCAGCTTGGGCTTGCTGCCTGACTGTGCTCCCTCCCAGCTCCTGCATGCCTGCTCATTAGCCAACATGGGAAACTGAAAAAAGTCCTTGATTTCTTAGCAACTGCCATAAACATCAGTGTTATCAACGTTCTTCTTGTACTAAGTCCACAACACAGCAGGTACTGGGAGGAAAATGAACTCTACCCGAGCAGAAACCGGGACACGTCCCCAGGTCCTTTTCTGCCAAGCAGATTTCCAGCCACTCTTCCCCAAGCCTGTAGAAATGCATTGAGTTGTTGTGACCCAAGTGCAGGACCTGGCACTTGGCCTTGTTGAATCTCGTACAATTAGCCTTGGCCCATCAATCCAACCTATCCAGGTTCCTCTGTGGAGCCTTCCTACCTTCAAGCAGATCAAGTCTCCAGCTCTACTTGGTGTTGTCTGCAAACTGTCTGAGGGTGCACTCGATCCCCTCGTCCAGATCATTGATAAAGATGTTAGTGTTCTCCGTTCATACTCATTTTCTCTTAGAAACATAGCATCCAGCAGTCTGGTCCAGATTTGGTTGTGTATCAATGAATAAACATTGCACAATCATTGTAACTGCATTTTTGTATTATGCTTAATGTACTTATTTAAAATATATTTCTATGAATTGATCGTTTAATTTTTCAGCAAATTGCTAATGATGTCATGAGCTTCATAAAATTATCTAACCTGAAGAGACTCTTTTCAGCCTTTTCTCTAACAAACTAGAATAATTAATTCAAGTTGCCAAACAATACATTCAAGTACAGCTTTAAGTAGTTGTTCTCTATATAAATTTTAATTCAGTCTTTGTTCCCTTGGTCCAATTTTTGGTGTAATTTTCACAGGCATAGCACTCTGACTAATCTTTTCCTTATAAGTTTAGTAGTTCACTACAGGAACTGAAGTAAGTCAAATGTGTTATAAAACAACTCCTGTGCTGGGGCTATGGTTTACTCAGGATACTTACTTTTTAAATGTGCAGATGTCGATTATGTCTGGAAACATATTTCCAGAAGTTGAGAAATCCTGCGTGTATCTGTCTTGAGTAACAAATTCTTCAGTCTCATTATTCTAAATGAAAAGAATATATCATATACTGGCCTACATTTTACTAAGTTATTTAGTTACTTCTAAGCATTTGCACTTGTAAAACGAGGAGGAAGTCAGCAGACCATCCTTCAAAACATCTAGACATGTCAAGGCAGCCTATTACAGCATTTCTTATTAGCATTGTGTAACTACCTATCTAATTGTCTTTCATTAATTTTTGCATGCTTGACTATGTAGCTTTAAAATTTTGTTTTACAGAATTTTCAGTGTATTATGTAATGTAAAAAAAATATTCCTTTAGCAAGCTATTCTGGATAAGAATAGAAGCAGGAGTACCACAGTTTCCCTTGGCTTTAGGATCAGATAGAAAGGCATTGAATTGTGAAAATCTGAAAAGCTCTTGGCCCTCACTTGTAGCTTGCACTAGAGTAAGCTGACAGCATTTCTGCTTGTTTTTGTAGTACTGTCCCATCAGTGAGGCATGCCACATGAACTAGCCTTCCTGCTTCTTAAGAGTTCAACTCTGCACCATGTTGCTTTGTGTTGTAGACATGCTGATGCTCGGCATTTCCAGCTAAAACAGGAAGGCACAATTTATACCATATAAATGGATTATTTGTTACAAGCAATAGATTTTCTGGACTAGGTTTTTTATCAGAAAGATTGAAAAACTTTCTGGGATCCCTTTAGTCTCTTGATCAAATTGCCTTTGTTCATGGCACAGCCCCATTACAGTAAGAAGAGATATAGGAAAAAGAGAGCGAGTAGAAAGATACACCTAACAGCTGTGACTAACAAAACGAATAGATTTCATTGTATAGTATTCCTTCTGAAATTTTCTCAGTTCATAGAATAAATGGGGGGGGGGGGAACACACACCACAGTACACTGTGAATTATTCAATGAAATTAATGCATACTGTGTGTCCAGACTTTCTTTTCAGTCTTCTCTAAATGGGAGCTGCCAAAGGTTCGTGAAACTGTCATGCTCGTAAATGATTTAGCAGATCAGCTACACTCTTCTTGAAAGAAATACACCAGGATCCATAGCTTTAGTGAACTGTCGAGTTTTCAATATCTGTTTTCTTCTTTCCAATTGCATATGGAACATTTGGCCTCCATCACAAATAAAACCATAAGTAACATCTACTTCTTAATTAGGAAAGGATAATAGATGGGGTTTGTATATTTGTTTGGCATTAACTGTCCTCCACAGAATAGTAACATCACGTTGCTATGTGTAGGTGATAGAATCATCTACAGTTTGATTTGACATGCAGAGGAGACTGTGTTTGTCTGGTTAAGTATTTTAATGTCAGTGGGAGTTCTTTTGGATTTCTCCCCTCTCAGGGCTTTACCTTTAAGTTCCTATCAGTAATCACAGAGAAAATGTTTGTTACAGGACCCTAAGTCAGTCAGAACTTCAGGCAAATGTGTAGATCTTGCTTGCAGGTTAGGCTTAGTCCATGACTTCATGAATTGTACCAACCTCTTCTCATCTTTAAAAATTTCTTCCTTTCCTCTCTGAGCTTTAGCTGCTCGCTCCTCAGTAGATGTCTTTGCAGCTCAGCATGAATTTCTCAAGGCCTTCTCTTGCCTGCCACATGATGCCACAAGACCAGGTCTTGTGGAATCAAGCTATTATGTGATTGATTCGTATAACCCCTCAGAGTCGCAGACTGCAATGCAACAAGCTGTATCTTCTCTGTGCTGAGGTACCTGTTTCTAGTCCTGCGTATACCACACTGGAGTTGAAGTTCTTGTGTATTATGAGGCATTTAGGTAAAAGCAAGAAAAAATCTCTTGCTGCCACATTTTTCCGCTTAGCTTTCCAGGTAAATAATTCTATAGTGCTCTCAAGTTTTAAACACAGAAACAAGGATTTGAAATTGAAGTTTGAAATTGTTACAGGTGCAACATAAACCATCTCACATGCCACAAACACAGCATAATACTGGGGTTTTTCAGCATTGTCTTGAGTTTTTGCTTTTAGGTTTTTGTCTGTGGTGTATTGTATTGTCCTGGGCTTTTTGCACAGACTTGTTTATAACCAATAGTAAAAGGTATTTCTATTGGCCACCTATATATCAGCTGATGCTCTTTGGTAATATAGGCAGTAAAAATGTATAAAACACACAGTAAAGATTGATGTGACATACTGAAGACTCATTAAAATAAAACATGACTTTAACTCAGGCTTTAAAACTTCTGCTCAGAAGGTCTGTCCCATTAAGAGGAATAGCAACACTGCACACTCCAATTTGTGTGTACAAATTTAATTACAGCAGACACACAGACTGGGTTCCACAAACTGCTAGCATCTCACTTGTCAGCATGTGTGATTTTACTCTGAGTTCTTTTTGTTTGGGAAGAATCAACTCGGAACAATCATGGAACTGAAATATTGATGCTTTTATTTTTTCCACCCCTAGTTCTTGTAACAGTAAGAAAGCTTTAAAAATTCATCTCTTAAAAGATTCCCCGCAAAGTACTTGTTAAAAAAATAGTCAACTTCTGCAATTTGACTCATAATTTTTCGTGAAGGACAAGGCTGGGACAAGCAGTTATGAGGAACCTATCTATCTCCACCCAAGATCTTATTCTATTATTAGAGATGCATATTTTGGTAGATTTTCTGTGGGAAAAGGCTGGTTTTCATAGTTAATATGACACAACTCTGCCTGGCAGCCGTGCAACACCAGCTTTATAGTCCATGTGAACGGCACCTCAAAGCTGTTAAGCATGTCTGTAGGTTTCATAAGCATCACACATTTTATTAGCAGTTGCTGTGTTGCTAAACGTGTCCATGGAGATAGGTGTTTATTGTTCATTTCTTCATGTATGCACATGTATTCTTTTCTTTATGTCACAGTGCTTCGAAGTACCAAATCCCAATTTTCTGTCCTATTGTGTTTTTATAGGCCAATATTTTTCAGTAACGTAATGAAAGTTGATAAGACCCCATGAGGATTCTGAGAGGATTATTCACACACTTATGAGCCATCACGATCATCTCATTTCTACCCAGCTATTAAATATAACTTCACAGTTTTTCCCACTTCTAAGTACAAATACTTCTACCTACCTCATTGTTTATAAGAAAATGCATATATTGTCACAACAGATAAAACTACAAACGAATGTTCAAACAAGAAAGTCTTTCATGGCGAGGCATGGAGACCACAAGGATTTTTGCCCTTTCCCTTATTTTGCCTTTTTCACTTTTGCTTCCTGCTTTGCATCAGCTTATCAAAAGTATAAAGCTATAGACAGAGTAGGTGAAGGGACTTAACTGATCTTACTGATTACTTATAGAGGATCATGACACTGTAGATAAAGTAAACAATGATGTCTATTCTAGAAATGGACCAAATGCTGTGTCTTCATTGGAACATCTGTGAATTTGATTTGATGACAAGTCCCAGAGCAACACATTAAAGCCAACATTTTGTTCCTGCAGCTTAGTAGTACTGATGCGTGTTAGATCAAATTAATGATAAGAGGAATAAAATTTAATAAAAAAAAGAAAACATAAATGCGAGCCTAAAATATGAAACTGAATTTTCGTTGTGAAAGTTAGCATGCAGGTTGAGTAACAAAAAAAGAGAAGTTATTATTAACTTGCTTTCTGATCTTGTGAGCTAAACTGAAAAACGAAAATGGAACAGATTGTGTGTTCTTAGAGGTTAAATATCTTTCTGCTGGCTTTGTAGTGTTTACAAAGATCAGAGATAGGAGAACACCATTGTACTTTGGGAAACACACTGCAGTGTTGCACTGAGGAAAAGGCTGATTTATTATAGTGAATATGATTCATTCTTTAATGGTCTAGAGATTTATATATGTTACTGTTGCTTAATAACTTTAGCAACTTTTCTCAATTCTGTATGGAACATAATAATAATACTAGTAAGTATTATAAAGATTCCTTGAAGGTGCAATTGTTAGAGATAATACCTTTGCTTATGTCCCATACTTCATCCTTTCCTGGTGAGGTGTGTGCTGTGAGAATAATTTTGATTTTTCTGTACCAAAACAGAACTGGTTCCTCTTTGTCTATAATTATTTAATTCTTACAGATCTATATGCTGATTTTTACATAAGTGAACAGACTGCAAAGGAGAAAGGTGTCTATATAGACATTCATAGCAGTTGACTGTTAATTTTTTCTTCTGTTTTTCTAAGTACAAAATACATTGTAAAGCTCTCTCCACTGTGAGATGAAGGCACAGCCCAGGAAGCCAGCAATTCCATAAGCTGGAATTTTATCTCTAGGTTCTTGCTTTTTTACCCTGCAGTTTTACCCATCGTAAATCATTTACAGCCTGTTTTCAGTAACAGTGAACATCTATAAATCCAGTTATTGCCAGTGGGAGTTGCAGGTATTCAGTATATTTAATAGTCCTCAACCTCTGTCTCTGTTTTTCCTGCTGTTAAATGGAGATGGTAGCTTCTTCAGAGGGTTGCCATGAGAGTAATTAGTTATGAGCTGTAAAGCACTCTGAAGAGCAAAATGGCTAAGCAGTGTTATTGCACCATTTTAATGTTCAATGAATTTCAGCAAAATCACCTCTTGTTTTTGGAAATACTTATAAAATACGAAGTGTGAAAAACAACTACTCCTAATTTGGTTACAGTGCTTGGGAAAATCATTATTAGTCAGCATACCTCAAACAAATGCTTTATAGGCTTTTATGTAATGGTGAAGACAATTGGGGAACAATACATAACAAGCTTGTTTTTCTGAAGCAAGATTTTTGTATGGTACATTTGCTGTGATTACCATGAAGCTAAAGAAGGCAGTTTCAACCCTGAGCTTTTTAACCCTCAAATGCCAAAATAAACAAAATTATTTAAATATTCTCATTCTTATTTTTGATAGACATTTTTAATGCAGCCGCAATTGGCTATATCCCATTGCTGAAAATCTTAAACAACTGATAGATTTTGAAGCACTTTAAAAAGACCAAATGTGCAATAAAATATCATAGACTCAGTCCATGGACACACTCTTTGTGTATATTGCAAAAAGCAATACACAAGTGAAAAAAATGAGCAGTCCGTTGCTTCTTTTAATTCTATATAACTGTGAAAAGTTGAAAACTAATTTTTCGCCTATTCTTTATCTGAGTTCCAAACTGTGGATGAAATGGCGAGGGAGGGCTAGAAAGACCAAAAGCATGCCATCAACAACTTCATTTAGAGGGATCCTGGTATGGAAAACACAAGCTTCAGAAAAATGGAGTTTGGAGAAAGCAAGGCAACATCTGTTTGTGTGTGGATAGCTAGGAAGCTTAGCTACAGTTCCATCTCCTCTGATGCAGGTCTTTGAATAAATGTTGAAAAACATGAAGCTTTTTCACATTAACATGTGTTCACATGCTATATCAAACATGGTGGCAGCAACCTAATGAGATCTGTAAGCAGAAAGTGAGGGTGACGGATAGATACATGTGCGATAAGCACCCTGAAAAGGAGACAGAATACACAAACACAACTTTCTGAGGTGCTGGATTTCTATAGAAAAGCAGAAACACACTGGTATTGGCACCAAAATTCAGGTTTGTATAGAGAACCAATTAAAAATTGGAAGATACAGGTAAAGCCTTTCTGCAGTCTTGCTTGGCCAGAAAAAGTGAGATACTGCCACTGAGAGTAATGCCTGAAACCATGGAATGAAAGATAAAGATACTGGATTGAATGTTATGACCCCAGACAGATTAAGACTGGCGATGTACTTTTTCAGCCAAGATAAATCAGCAGAAGCAGTAAGAGGTCTTTGGCTTGTACCTACAGCACCCACTTGTATTTCAGAAACAGCAAAAGTTCCTTAATTAAAGACTAATTGTAGCACATCATAGCAAAACAGATGAAAGGATGTGAAGGGAATAATGTTTAATCCAGGTGCTAAAATGTGAGGGCCTGGTGAGCAACTTCAGTACACAGACTTAACGTAAGTGGCGACCGAGAGAATGACCATGTTGGTGGGTGAGTACCCTGTGCCCATCTTCTGGGGTACAGCACAGAAAGACAAGACAGAAAGAGCAATGAAGGGCTTCCTTTCTGAATGCTGTATCTTAACAGTGCATTTGTATGCCTGATTTTTCATTTTAATTAATTTTTGTGTTGTAGGGTTATGTGTGATTGCGGACGTGGGGGAGTTGCTTTGTTTTTTTTTTTTATGTTAGGCTGAGTTATGTCAAAAGTGCAGTCTAATCTACCTTTCATTAGTCATAAGAATACATGCTGTGGAGATATAGATGCCCTAGCCATGGGAAAAGTTTCAGAGAGTATGCCAGAAGGTGTGGAAATTTGTTAAGGAGAATAGATGGCTCATCTAGATCAATTTCCCAGAGCACATTCTTGAGGCCATAATTAGTGAGCTGTCTCATACCTGGAATAAATCAAATGGTGTTCTGGAAATTGCTGATAAGGAACGGTGGCTTCTTTTCAGTGTTCATTTTGGTGGTGTTAAATCACTGGACACCGAGTTTACCTGACAAGTTTTTCATCATGATACCACTGCTTTTACCAGGGGTAAGTATGATACCCATCCTTTGCAAGATTCAAGTTCTTTCTTCATTTTTTCCACCTGAACTAAAGGGACCCTATGGGTTGTTGGGAATTACTGAGAATGATCACTAGTCTGCTCCAGAAATTTTCCAGTCCACACCAAAACAAGCAATGGAGGGATGCATGTGCTATAAAATATACCCCACTTTGTTGTGAGTGTTAGAATAGGTGGTGTTTTGATTAGCATTCTAGCGCTTGAAGTGATATGAATTTCTGGTTTTGAAGATAGGCTTGAAATTTAGCACTTCGAAAATAAGGAATCAAAGCCATGCAGTAGTATTCCATAACTTCGTACTTCATTGATACCAAAACCAGTTGGCCTTCATTTCCTTAAGTATACAAGGTCATAATCCAGAAATGAAGGGGAGCAAATCTGTAAACCAAAGACTAAATTTCAACTATCTATAGACACAGGAGAAAAATGCTTTTTCTTAAAATGTCACTAAATTCTGCTGAATGCTTTTGATTTACTCTCTCTTCCACAATGCTGTTATCTGAAAGAGTTTACCTTCAGGTGCAGGCACAGCTGTGCTGGTAGCTGCCTGTTGCAATGCAGATTGCTTTGCTGTCCACCAGAAGAGCTTTGGAAACCCATTTCTTATACCTCTATATGAATATATGCGCACATTGATTTTTCAGTACATAAATGTAACTGATATGATTGAAAAAAAAGAAAAAGTCAGGGCATATGCTTTTTTATAGCACAAAAAGGGACTTACTGCAGAAGTTGCACCCATATATTATGCAGGCTAGCCAAGTAAACACGACTGCCATGCATCTGTGCCTCAAGGTAGGAGTTTAGCCAGATTTGCCATAACTTAGCAAGATGCATATGCTTAATTTGCATGAAGCCTGAATGCTAAAAATTCTTTAAACGGCTGTCTCTCCATGAATTTGNGGTTTAAAAAGATTTGTCATTTGCCAATCTACCTCTGCTAAAACAACACAACAAAAACTCTTCATTTTTCATTATTCTGAACTAGATAGATTGTTTAGTGAAATAAACACACTGGCTTTTTTTATCTGTAGAGACACTAAAAGGTCAAAACAAGTTTCAACTACTTTGATGAAGCTTTTTGGTGAATGCATGAAGGTAATGCAAAAGTCACCACTGTTTAGAGGGTGTATAGCAATTTATATAAATTACTATTCCAAGATAAACCACAGCTGGTCTAGCACCAGTGGCAAGTCTGATGTCAGAGAATAATCACATCTCTCATTATGCCGTGTATCTTCTTACCTTTGTGTTACATGATTCTGTTAAACAAAGTACGCCTGAGGCCTGTTTATCCCTAGATAATAGTCTCTACCGTTAAGTAGTACTTCATCAAAATGTTTCTTTCTGATGATGTCTCACTGTAATATATCTTGGAAGTCACAACTAATATATTATATGATAAAGTAAAATATCCCCTGAGCAAGGTACAGGGATGATAAATTATGTTAATATGTTATTCCCATTATATTATCATCAGTCAGATGATGACTTAGTATGATGCATCATCAGAAAAAGATAATCTAATAGTGTATTACTCAAAACTTTATGCCATCTGGGGAATACAAGGAATAAATTCAACTGACTTATAGGACAAAAGGTATCCCAGTGTCACAATTCATGAACAGCCTAAATTAAAAATATATCAAGATACAGAAAAGAAGTACAGGAATCTAGGAAGTGCAATACTAAGAAATGTTGCTGTTGTAAAGGTCAGAAGCAAATTCTCAGTGTCTGTAAACCAACATTACACTACTATAAACACCGTATATTAAATTTGCATTGCCATTAGTATGACTGGAGCTACCATTATAAGCATCAGTCAATGCCTTGTCCTGGTAAGCTGGTGATGATACTGAAACAGAAACTGCCTTGACGTTCAGTGCCCTTTATTCAAACAGTTGACAGAGATTTAGTTGAACATGGATATCTGCAGAAAGGCTCAACCATATTTCTGTGCCAGACTATTCCTCATCCAACAGATGGTTATCCTATTATTCAACAATTTGCACACTGCCACGCTGCAGTGATCTATGGGCGATACCAGTCTGTTCGCTAAACCAAATAGAAATATCAGAGAAACTTTGTTGCAAGGCAGCCCCTAACTTAGACTGAAAACTATGCTTGTATGTTCATTTCTTTGTAATTTTTTTCATTGTATGCTTCAGCCATGTTTGTGCAGTTATGGTATGATAACACTGTGTTGTAACTTCTGCTGTAACAGGATACCTTCCTTGGTCGGAGGATAGGGAAAAATTTATTTCACAAGAAGCAAATTAATGAAGCCCTATGTCCTAGGGCTCCATTGCATACCTCTACTGCATTTTCATGCTACAATTATCCTACTTCTCAGGCTATCTTCTGCAGCCTCAGTAGCATAACTTCTGATCTTCTCAGAGTTTCCCCAGCCACCTTCACAGTACCTCCAGCTTCTTCCTGTACTCCACCAGTGCCACTTCCCTGGTAAAGCTTAGATCCCTCCCATGTCGCTGTGGCCTCATACAGTATCTAATTACTCCTAAGCCCCTTTCACCTCCCTATACCTATCTCCCCAGTAGCCACATTGTTTGCCTAGTTTGCCAACTGGGCAAGTGGCAGTGTGTTGTGCCCAACATTGTGCAGCCTGATCAGCCATGGAGCCACTGTCTTCTACCTGTTGGCTGGTCCAGAAGAACAGCGGCGTACTGAGCTTTTCTGCCTTTCCTTTGGTCAGATACCGTTTTTCATTAAATATGGGGGAAACTGGGAAGGGATCAGCTGCCTAAATGTAAAGGTCTAGTGCCCTCTGAGATACCATGGGGAACCCGAGATCTCTGCAGAGGACTGGCAGACAAGAGACAGCAGGAGACCTGCACTTTCCTAAAATGACAGCTAGCAAGCAACAGTGTCTAAAGGGACAGGAGACACCATGTTTAGGTGATTTGATCTAGCCTTTGATGTCTTTCCCATCTCTACCTTTCTGTCATCCACGCTTCTTGAAATTGCTAGTGGTTCAAAGCTCCTAGCCTGGGGGTTGACCGGCAGACAGATGTGCTGGCAGTGCAGCTGCAGCTCCTACACTTAATTTCTTTGGAAAACCAGCTGGGCGGCACTGGGAGCATTTTGGCCTTGTGCAAGAGAAATGCCTGTTACCGTCCTCTTCTCTTCTGTCCCTCACTGCTCACCCTGGCCTTGGCAAGCCTTTGTCCCTCCCTGTCCCCAGATGGGAAGGCAGGAGATGGTGCCCAGTATTTGACAGGTACCTGGCCTCTGTCGTGCTTCTTGACCCATGGCCCTGGACTCAATGCCTTCACCTTCATCAGCATCTGTTGTCCCATCTCCCTTACGCTATAAACACTATTTTAATGCGGTATGTGGGCTTGCTTAGAGACATGAAACTTGCATGCTTCCCAACAGTCTGGGTATACTTTTATTACCTTTGTTCCCCTAAGTCAAATTATTTTTTGCTGATGAAAGATATGAGACCAAAATCTTTACAAGATAGTGTCATTCCTCCATAGAGCAAACATAAGACCTCCACACACTCACCCAGCAGCCATCCCCCACTATCTTGAGGGCAGTACTATTACAAGTAACAGTCTGCCAGTTTATCTCCTTAACACTTGGTCCTTTTTCTGTTGCTAAAACTTACAGTAGAACTATTTATTTCGTTTTTGTCAGAGGGTTTAGTCATAAAGGTATTTGTAAACATTGGGGTCCTGTAAAAATACATAGAAATGTAGTCATAGAATCAACAAAAAAAAAAAAGTCTTGTGATCCTTCAGATAGCCATCTACAATTACACTGTCTCACAGCAAAGAACACCTCACTTCAGGTACCTTTCTTTAAATTTAACTTTCTAATTTTCTTTATCTTTTTTTTCCCCAAAAATGTTGATAAAATGTTCGTCTGCTTTTTTCCAGTTACGCTGTTATACCATGTGTTTGTATTTTACCTGCAAGTGAATTGAGATCATAGGAAGGGAATAATGATCAAACTCAGACAGCTGCAATGCTTTTGAGCTCAGTAGCACATCTCCAAAGTGCAAGCAAGTACTGAATTCCAAGGAGGACTATAATAAGAGAGTGCACATGCAATGATGCATTCTCAGTTTTAGTTATTGAGCTTTTAGCAGTCTGTGGCTCAAAGACTTCTTTAAGTCAGAGGTAGGTCTTTATACATAATATCTTTCATGAATATTTCTTCTGCAAGTTTATCTAGTTACTTTTTGGAGATGTTTGTATTTTTAGAGTCCACAACATACCATAGCAATGTTTCCTTGAAAAAATACAAAAAAATAACACCCAACAGTTTTTGTTGATGTTTTAATTTGCTGCTTGCCACTTACATTTGATGAACACTGGTTCTGTACTCTCCACCTATTATCCACTCCATTATATTCAGGGTGATATAGACCTTTTTTAGTTTCTTGTGTTCTATACCTTTGAACACTCATCCTGCATTTTTCTATGGGTCTGTTAGTTTCAGTGTATCCTTTTGGGTTGGGACCTGAAGATTACAATCAGGAAGCAATATGCAGGAATGTCCTAGTTTTTAACAGTGCCATACTTTTTCTTTTCGTGACCATTTCTATCATTTAATTTCATTTTCTTCCCTTGAGTCAGCTTTTGAGCACGGAGCTGATAATGTTATAGAGCCATCTGTGTGTTATAACCACAAGATCTGTCTTGAGCAGTGATAGTACAGAATCCTGTTATTTTTTATGTAAAGTTAGGAGGATTTTTTTCTATATGCATCACTATGACACTGAAGTTTTTGCCATTTTATCACTTGGTAACCCAGTGTCATAAGATTCTTTGGCAAATTTTTGTGTTCAGTCATCATCTTTACTACCATGAATACCTTTGGATTGCTAGCACAATTTTACCTATTCGCTGGCCAGCCTGTATTGTAGATTCTTTCCACATACACTGCCAGCAGGACATAAGCGTTGGTCCCTGGGGGATGCCACTCCAGAACCTGACCTTTTCTTTCTGACTGTTTGTTTCTTATCTTTTCACCAGCTACTTATCCATGAATTGACTGAAACTTAAAGAACCAGCAAACTCCTTCAGGATAAAACGAGAAGTGACCTCACAAAAATGTGAGCAGAACATTTAATTCATCAGTTACTAAGATATTAATTCCCCTCTGCACTTCCTAATGCAGCTGGGGTGAAAAATGAAGCAATGATACTTGCCGAGTAGCTTAGCCTCGTAATAATTCTGATCATCATTATCTGTGTGTGGCACTGCAACTCTCAAAAGAAAAGCCTAATTTTTGTGATGTTTCCAACTTGTTTCTAGAATAAAGTTTTGAAGAAGCCTTAGATAAACAAAATCTAGTGTACCCCAGTGCAAATTGTATATGAATTCAATATCTAGGTTCCTACATTCTCTCTAGTACAGCATCCCAAAGAATGGAATATGAAAATGTATACTGGAGACAGTACCATAGCCTATATGGTGTTAGTTTTATATTTAAATCCATTCGACTTTGTCCTCAATTTTCAAGTTTCCATATGCTGCTGAGTTTTTATTCCCCACTTCAAACTGCATGGTGTGGAAGGAATTATGGCAGGGGTTCAGGGGCAAGGCAGTAGAGTATGAATGATCTGGGCATTATGGCAGCACAGAGAGAGGCCACTTGATTACTGAAACATGGGAACTATTTGTTGTGCATGTCAACTAGATGTGCGTGTGAAAATGACTAGCTGTGAAATCGTTAATGATATTTAATGACATGAAGTTTTCAAGCAGCGCATGGTAACAGTTTACTTTTAATCCAATAATAAACACCTCATAAAGCCCTGGGCAAGGCAGGGGCATCATTTCAGAGACAAGTCATCACTGATGCTTCTAAGAAAGCATAGTGCCTAGTAACATCTTTTTTTTCAATTTAAATTACCTGGTTTTGGAGAAATATTTGTATTCAGTTACTCAGTTCTGCTCTGAGAATGGACTTTGTAGTAAATTCCTTTGTTAGGGAGTTATGCAACGTAAGGCATCCTTCAAATAAGCATCTCGGAACAAATCCCTTTCACCTTTTCCATTGACTTCAGTAGGACTACTTGTGTAAGCAAAGTGGATAGGCTCTGGTTGTGCAGATTGAAGGACTCGAGGAGTAACTTTCGAGAAATTGGTTACGGCTATAATGTGAGCTGTGCTGACACAGCTGGCAGATAGCTTGAAATTGATGCTCTTGAAAAGAGATAGATCCTTGCCAGAAATAATAGTTTCAAGAAAAATGACATTTTTTTCCTTTCATTACTCTCAAGTAGTGCTATAGTTTCTAAACTGGATTTGGTAGAGATGCATGGTTCTGATATTTAATTTCAGAAAATGAAAGGATTTCTTTGTTACTGAGGACCAAGCACCCAATACAGAAAAATTCATTGGAGTATTCTTAATCCTAGGTTAATGCAAAGTCCCACTCTAAAAGATTATGAGATTCTTTGGCCCCACCAGTGCCACCATTGCCTTTTGAAAGACCAGTCTCAAAGAGATTTTTCCAAAATACTAGTGTTTATCTCTCTTTGGACATTTGTCTACTTCTAAATAGAGCTCCAAGGACACCGCCAGTCCTTACTGGCCTGCTTGGCCTCCCCTGGGGCTCCCTACCACCTCTGCTCACGGGCCCAGGGCCCCATTTCAGCTCAGCCTAGGGCCATCAGTCCCTGCTCCAGCAGCACTGCAGCTGGGCAGCCCCAGCCCTGTTGGACTGGACTTGTCTGGATTCGTTGGGTTCACCTTGGCCATGGCCTGCTGCCTTGCCTCCGCCTGATACGGGACTGATGATAGCCCTCGTTGTCAACACCACGCTGCCCTGCTCATCCCCCTAGACACTGTGGGGTGCACCCTGTCCACGAGGGCATGGCCCAGCCTGCTTGGTGGCCGCTCCTGGCTCCCCAACCCTTGGGGAGCAGCCCTGTGCTTGCTGCTCGCTGACAGCTCTAGCTGTCTGCACCGGTGTGTAAAGCAGGTAACTTCTGAAAGTGGAATCTTTTCTTCTCTGTCTGTCTTTCCCTACTTCCTCTTCACTTTCTCACCCCTTCCTCTTCTGAAAAAAGCACACCGAGCTTTCAGCTCTGGAAGAGTGGGACCTCTGCCCATCTTCAACCATGGACCCCTTTTGCTCGATCTCTGGAATGAACTACTTTGTTCATTTAAAAACTAATTATTATTAATTATAATTAATTAAAATTAATTAATTAAAACAAATATACGTTCTTAAAATAAATTGATAAAAACCTTGAGTCTTTCAATAAGCACCTTGTAGATGAAGGCATCGTGGCTAGCAAGAAAAGATGTCTGTAGTCCACTTAGTTACACAAACAAGAGACAATGGTACCAACCACTCGTATGTGGTGGTTTGCTGTATCTTTGTCATTATATGAAGTCCTTTAAACTGCACTGTCAAGAAAACATGAATGCAGGACAGATGTGAGTGGTCAGAAATATTCACTACCATTTCACTTGCCTCGATTTTGAGGGTCAAAGCTATGCATTTTTATCAGAATTGTGATTAACTTTCAACCCAGGTGAAGATTAATGCCTCAGAACAGACAAGGGATTGCATGTTGAAGTGTTTTGTTTCAAAGGAGATGCTACTACTGCTACTAATGAGAATCCTAGCTGTTTTAGAAAGCATTTCTGATTTCATAATTCCTCAATTTTATATCAAAGTAATTTCATATTTTATTTTTTAAATTTTTGAACTAAAAGACGATAGTGTAGAATATATCTGTCTTTCTGGAGGTTTTGTGTATATGCATACCACTGATCAATTCATCTTAGTGACAACCTTTAGGAAGACAAAATGACAGGTTGGGTGGAGTATTTTGGAGAAGCATCCCGCTAATGTTAATGCCATTTAACATGAAGTGTTTCTGATGATCTGTGGACAAATGTTTCATCTTGGCTGCTTTAGTTCTGCCAATATCTTACACACTGATTCTTTCCATCCATCAGCAGCTTTCCCCGTTTTTGAAGACACAAATACATCTATAACTTAGGGGTTAATATTCACTAAGACAACATATTGTCAAAACCATAAATAATTTGTTCTGAAAAACTGGATAGCTAATTTGGGGGGGCGGGGGACATAAAGTTCTACATATTTAACTTTAGCATTGTTAATCAGGATATTTGAAAGAAAATTAATATTTTCCCAGAGATTAAAAGAAAATCCATTCTTTTTGAAAATCAGGGGGTTTTGTTCCTTTCAGTTCTGTGGAAAATGAAAGACTTGTAGAACTGACGGGAATTGGGCATAATGAGAGCAAATTCTGAAAAGCCTTTTCAGAGTAGTTTTGTTATTTTGCCATGTAGTTTCTCTGATATTCCAATAGACGCTAGAGAAGACTGTTGATAATACTGAATAGTTCTAAATTATGATTTGAGGATGCTAAATTCTGACTATTTGTAACTGTGCACTTGAAAAATTTGATTCATATGCTGAAATAAAAGCATCACTCCAGTAAAGTGGCATAAGGCTTTTGTACAGAATGATGAATTATGTCCAATATTTAAAACTAATCTCTCTCGTTACTTTTGCCTCTCTTCACTCTGAAGTTCCTTTTTTTCCCCATTTCTGTCATTTGAGTTGGGGAAAAAGACAGATACTACACTTGTGTCACAGAAAATTACTGCATGATTCAGTAACATCGTACATAAAGGAATAGTAACTGACAGATGCATAGGAATTACTGTGCCATATTAGACTAATGGTGCACATAGTTCAGTAACTTTTGTCCCAGAAATAGACAGTTCTAGATGTCTGTGCATCTGGAACTGATGGGTTTGCACCTCAGCATTTAGTAGAACTGCAGCCAGCTCTATGACAGCCCCGCTGCAGTGTCTGTCATTCAAGGAAAATATGAAACAGGCCTTTCAATAGAAACAGGCATTGTTTCACATCACTGCTAGTTCTGGGACATCATGAATCTGATGCACTGTGTTTGCTTCTGGCTGCTTACGTCTATCACAGTCTTTGCACATCCAATGGGAGCTCATACATCTTACCTTCAGTTTTATACGTAAGGTTCTCTGTGGCACCACTCCTCACTTTAATTAGCTAGTGAGGCATGCCAAAAGTTCCGGGCATCTAACAGGCTTCCTTCTTTGCTTCTCTGTCATTTTTCACATGAAGCATTTTGAGCTTGCCGATACATCCCAACCTTCATCTTGGTAGAATAATGGGCTGTAGCTGCCAGTGACATTGTTCTGCTGGAGTTTTAAAATATGTTTAAATATTTAATTAAAGAAAATGTTAATGCCTCTTGTTTTTTTAAAAGATGTCTAACTTTTAAAATTAAAAAAAAATCAAATGGGACATGGCAAAAACACAGAGTAAGGAATAGATTTTGTGGCCCATTGGACAATATGTGATGTGTCAGTTGCTCCACTGGGGTCTTTTCACATAACAGATCATAAGCAGTTTTTTGTGTTCTAAGCTCAAAGAAGAGACACCATTTTGGGAAGACTATCTCCCTCTCATGCATAGCTTGAGGTAAAGAATATGAGGCATTCTGCAACACATAGTTCCACCTCTGTCTTTAAATGTGTGGCGAACTGTGCAGTTGCCAACTCTGTAGGGAAAGTAAGCATGGGTGTGGGTGGGCAAGGGGGTAAATTACATTTCAAAGGCTGCTCTCTAAACAGTTCGACAAGCTAAGCAATGTGAGCCTAATATTCTAATTCCAAGGGGACTCTTGACACTGCATATTAAAATTGCTTATTAAATTGCAATCAAGAAAAAAATCAGGAGATAGACACTATTCAGCTGGCAGCATACAGGAAAAAAAGGCTGAATTTAATTATTTGAATAGCAGTGTTAGTGTTCTTTTACTATGTGAAAATAAAACTAGCTTATCACTCATATCGTTATTAATATATAAGATGAGGCAGAAATACAATTTTGTTCCTAACACCCCTTCTGCCCCTCCCCCTCTGCCCCCCCAAAAGAGAGAGAATAACCTAAAAGCAGAATGGGCTTGCATAAGGGCTTTCTGATACTGGGAGCTGTGACAGATTTCATTGCTACAGTAGTAAAATGTAGACCATTTATAAATTATCTTAATTTCGAGGTAAGACATTGTGTAAACAGTAAGTATTGCATTTATTATTTTTTCCAGTTAGATGAAAGTGTAAAAAGACATGTCCAATATCAGTAACACTTTTTATTACTCTAATCAGAAACCGGATATGTATTTTCAGCTATTCTAAACCTTATGTGTTCTTTTATTATGCATGAGCAGCTATTACTACTGTTCAGTCATCTGTGTCTCTTAAGGTAGTCATATTGCAATCTCCGCCTTTTGAATAGCTTTCAAATAAATAAAACAACTTTTTTGCATAAAAAGATACTCTGCAAACATAATTAAGTGTTGAAATTTACATTTTTATGACTACAACATCTTCATACATAAGATAAATCCACTGTAAATTTTTTAGAGGTTTTGCTTCACTTTGTCATTAAAGCCAGCACAAAAGAATTTTATTTTACAACACCGAACACATCTTATACCCTTGAATGTGAACTGCCTTGAATTTTGTTAAGACTCTGTTCTCCATTCTCATTTTCACTCTCAATGAGCCACTACTGTTTCAGTCCAAAAGGGGTAAGTTAGTAAAGCTCTATCATGGATCTAGTTGTAGAGTCTAATCAGATTCTCTGAAACTCATTTATATGTAGCCAATAGTCACAAATATAGCTGCAAATGCTGCTTGAGATGTGACTTCTTTTTTGAGTATAATTTGGGAATACATAATCAGATTTATAAAAAGAACACACTTTAAAAAAATTTTCCTATTTTGTTATAGACATTAAAAGTAAAATCTATAAATCGCCAAATGCCTTTTATTTGCATGTATAGATTTGTGTTTTCCCTAAAAGTAGATATTTAATTATTAATGTGAGAGTTTTCATTAAATTCAAAAATAAATATTTAACAAAACTCTCCAAATTAGAAATGTAGGCTCATTGTAAATTTGTTGATTTATCAGTTTGTCTTGGTAAACAAAGTCTTACAGTAACACAACCATCTAAACTAGTAGACTTTTTTTCCTGTCATCTTCTGAGATCTGTGATAAGGAAAGAAAATACAGAATTTTTCTTTTGCATCCTCCCTTGAATGCTGGTGTGGCACTCCAGAAAGTATCTTGAGTGGACACAAAGCAAGAGGCAGCAACCTCGTCTTACTGCTTGGTAAGACGAGGTTTAGACAGTGAACTCCTGTGTTGGAACAAGTGTATCATCTTCTACATCGTTCATCATCCAGGACTGATATGCTGCTGATGAGGAAGGGCATTTAGGGTTGTCAGGGCAGTGTCTCTTCTGATGTGGATCAGCAGCAATGTTGTTTACCTTTTCAAAAGTGCATGTGTCCGTGTCCAGGTCCAAAGAAGGAGTTAAATGCCTACCACGACCCTGTGACTTAGGCCAGGAAAATACTGATTGTCCCCAAAAACCTGCAGAAGACAGGGATCTAAGGATGGAATTACCTAAGTTTGGCATGAAAATGTTTAAAAATAAAGGACTAAACCTGATCCAGTAAAAAGGGTAAGGCCCATAACTCTGTGGTGTAAGGAGATATTTTGAACTATACTCTGTAGTTAGACCCTAAAACCGTCTGTTTCTCAGAGGACACATCCTTTTGGTTGGACAGCCTAGTGTGTAGGGTATATTTGGGACACTGAATATCTAAATCTTCCACTGCCTCAAAAAGCTCGGACTCGCATATTCAACTGAAACACCACTGCAATTAGATCATGAGATCAAACACCAAATGCTTTTATCCATTTTGTTTAGAAGGTTTAAATATTCCCTGGGGAAAAGACAAGCAATTAGGCTGGTCTTTCCTTGGAAAATGTCCTATCACAAATCTCTTTTGTCATCCTGTTTCTCCATTCTTATACCAAAATACATTTGTCATTGCTTCCCAAGTGGAAGAGCATACCAGGAAGGGTCTAAGAGCATCGCACCCTGCAGCACTGGCTAGGGCCAGCTCAGAGATGGCAGCAGGGAGGGCATGAAGTTCTTTCCATCTCTGACATTCCAGGGGAGTGGTCTGACCACCAGGTTACTGGATTAAGAAAAGGGGGTAGAGGCGTGCTTGCGCAAAAATGCAAAAGAAAGTATTACCTTTACCTTACCACTGCTCAGATCAGTATGTGGTTTGCCACTGACTGCAACCACAATTGAGCAAGCAAAGGCTTTAAAAAAGCAGCTGCAAAAAAATGTAACATCATACAAAGGCCATCTTAACCATCATACTACATAAATGTGAACCATACATTTTTCATCAGCAGCTGAGACTCACTGATGAGAAGTTAGCTTACTGGCACATCGCCACAGACACCCAGCTTTGCCTTGGAACACTTTTTGGTAGAACAAGCATCTTCTCAGTAGAAGTCAGGCCTCAGCAACTTGCACGTAATTTTTTATACTTTCAAAGCAAATTAACAGAGATTTACATACTTGTTTTTAACTGTGGCTTCTCTTCAATTGCCAAATGGATGTTCTAGTTCATTTCTTCTTTTGTTTCTGTCAGAAATACAATTATAACGCCAAGCAGAATCTATTACTGCTGTTGAAAGCAACTACTGCAAAGTGAGCTCGGCTCTACTGACTGCCTCCTTCTACCATCTAGTGGCACCTTAAGTATATTGCTCTCTACTTACGTAGAGTTACATGGAGAATGATAATAAATGCATACTTTTGAAAAGAGAAATATATCTGGAGAAGAAACACTTTGTTGTAAAAAGGGAAAATAGTTTTCATACATAAACTATTTTAGGTTCAATTACTAATGTCAGAGAAAAATTCTGCATACTGTGGTCTTGTAAAGAGTAAGTCAGGTTTGTCGACTGAATTCTTACAGATCTTTTTTTTTTGTGGTGGCACTTGGATTTTAAGTTGAGAGCTGCAGAATAAAACTATTCAATATCCTAAGGAAACACCTATTAGAAACATACTTGGTTTGCTCTTTACCTGGATATTTAAAGGGCACAGCAAAAATTTAAAGAGGTTATCAAGAGTACAGAATAATAGAAAGGCTATAGTTTCCTTTCTGCTTAAATAATTTTATTAAGTGCTTTTGGTGCTCCATTTTGCAATAGATGTTTCTATTTCATTTAAGGAAAAAGAGATTAAATGTCAGTGCACTAGGAATTTCAGGCTAGGGATGTTTTCAATCAAAAGGCATGTTCTGACTAATTATAGGACTCTGAGCAAACATGAATCATCTAAAATGCTTTCTGTTCTTTAAACTGAGACTTGTTTTTCACAAAGTGCTGGTTTTGGTGAATTAGACTACAAATGAAACCAAACTTTTGTCAAATTGTGAAAAAGGTGTATTTCTGCTTTTCCACTTGCAGCCAATTGACAAGGCAAATTGACAGAAGGCAGAGTGAAGAATCTCAGCATCCAGGATATCTTTTGTTTTCTTTACTTTTAAACATTTACTGTTCTGTATTCTGGTCATATTGATAAGTTGATAACATATTTTCCAGGGTGGAAAAATCCCCATAAGGTGGACTGCTCCTGAAGCTATAGCTTACCGGAAGTTCTCATCAGCCAGCGACGCGTGGAGCTACGGGATTGTAATGTGGGAGGTGATGTCCTATGGTGAGAGACCATACTGGGAGATGTCCAACCAGGATGTAAGTACTACCAAGGACTAATCTGTGAGTTGCTGAAATGCTCCTTGAAAATTATTGTCACTTCCTGCCCTGTTTTGCTTTCTCATTCACTTTCTAGACTGGAACCTCAACTTACTCAAATCAGCATAACTCTTATCAACTTCAATGGGATAGTTAATTTATGAAGCCTGAAAACCTGGCCCTCTGTAACTAAAACCTTGACTAGCTTCCTCCCATGGATTAAAGCTGTATTACAAAGAGCCATAGCAGCTTGCCAGGTTCTGATGCTGACTATATGTGGCTTTCACCCAAATCCCTGGGAATCTGCATCAGACATGCAAGTTGATGCAGTTCTCAATCAAGCTATAAATCAAAACTTGAGGGAATACTGGAATTATTCTGATGATAAAGTTGGCCCATTATCTCCAGTACAGTCTGACAGGACCCTTCAATGAGCGTACATGGTTAAATTCTGAAATAGTTAAGCTGCCATGAGAAATGTATTTGCCAATTCTTCTTTCTAAGAATAAATGCATTCTGTTTTCCTCAAAAAGTACGTATAGGCTTAACCACAGTGAAGGATAATAGTCCTCCCTCATAACTGGGTTATGTTTGACTTTTTTTTGCCAAAGTTGTGGCCAAGTAAGCCTTCCCAATTGAAAAAACACATTTCCATCTAGTAAAATTGAAGCCTTGCACTAGAAAATGAAGCCCAGGAAGGAAGGAATCCTTTTTTTCTCTATCACAATTTAAATTTTCACTAATTCTCTTGTTTGATGGATCCCCATGACAGCACAAACAGGTATACTCAAGTCTTCACACCAGCCATCAATCTCTATGTCAAAATGCAGAATATCAGCCAACCCATCTTAAACCTCTCTCATATATGTGCCTAGAATACCTCTGCATTTGTTCTGAAAAGTTGACAAGACTTTTCCCAGGTGGCTGGTTTTATATTGTTGCTAAGTTATTCAGCTGTTCAAGTCTGGTTGCTTGTTAAAGCTGATCAGTCATTTGGGGACAAGGATCTGAGAGAGATTTTCATTAAAAAAAACATCTTTTCAGAGTGTTTCAGGAAGAAAAGAAAAAAAAAAAACAACCAAAACCACTGAAAACAGAAAAGACTAGCAGAACTAATAAAGCCTTATTTCCTTTAGATTTGTACTCTACAGCCTCACCAGTACTTCTACTACACCAGTACCAATCCTACTTCTCTCCAGCATCTCTTTTGTGAGTTTAGTCTTTGGAATTAGACCACCTCTCCTGTACATCATTCTCCCCTGACAATGCCTACAGCCTCCATCCCCATTCCACACATCTACCTGCCAGCAACCCAGCTCCCTGCTGTGCTCCTTAATTAACACCAGGTATGGGATGATACCTGCTGGGCCTGCTTTGGAGCTACTCTTCTGTTGATTGACCAGGCAGTGGTGGCTGGTTGCCCATCTGAAGAGAATGAGCAACCACCAAGCTGAGGTAAACTTTTTTCTTCAGTGAAGACATTGTGTTGGTACTATCTGAACTATAAACACATCATGGATTTACTGTGAAATAAGCAGATAAACCCAGTACGCTCAATTCTGTTTCCCCCAGCTAGCAATCTGTTGGCATTTGAGATGCCTGAGAGTAACGAAGATTTCCACATACAGCTGATGCAGGACGTGCAGGAGACCTAAGTTCTTGAGGAGCAACAACTGAGGGCTAAGCAGGATTACCTTAGGGAGTCTAAAATTAGATACCTATGCTTAGACAACTGAGTTAGGGCTGTTTTTCTCTGGGGCACTGTATGAAATCATCTGTGTACAGATTTCTCATATATTTAAATCTCCATGTCCTACAACCAAATTTATGCCTCTGCCAGCTGCTGATTCTTACACAACTTGTTTAATTTGATTCAAGTGGGCCAACAGGTTCAAAGTTAATAAAAGAGGATGAATAGGCAGACTCTGACCAACAATATGAGTACCCCAGCTATTTCTTTGCCTGAACAGAGTGCCATGTATCACCTCCTGAATTACCATTGCTTGCAAACACCAATTTAAGACAAACTGCTATCGTTTTCCTTAAAAAGCCTCATTGTAAGATGTGGTGGTTTAGGAGCCAGTTGCTAAAGAGTTGGGACATCACTTCAGCCTTGCAATAGCAGACGGTGCTATTCTTGAGCTAATCTTCTGTTTCGAAGCAAAGCTGAACACAGCCATAGCAAGATCAGCCTGTTCATCATTAGCATGCTGTTGCAAAACCCGATTACTCTGCATTGCATGGAATTGCCTTTGTATCAAAATGCACATACAGCCTCAAATTTTCTGCCTTCCCAAACTAATAGATGCAATGGTTAATTTCACTGTGAGCCTTCTTTTAAGGGGAGATTGAACAGAACAAGAAACTGGGAAAAAGGTACTAGAAAATCACAGAATCACACAACAGCTGAGGTTGAGGAACCTTTCAAGATTGTCTGCTCCAGCCCCCCTGCTCAACCAGGGTCAGCTAAAGCAGTTTGCTCAGGGCTATCTCCAATCGGATTTTGACTGTCTCCAAGGACAGAGACTCTGCAACATCTCTGGGCAACCTGTGCCAGTCACCCACAAAACAGAAAACTGTTTTCTTATGTTTTGATGGAATTTCATGGGTTTCAGTTTGTGCCCATTGCCTCTTGGCCACTCGACACTCTGACTAGTAAGCACAATGTCTGCATGTGCCTTTACAAGTAAGGCTCACTGGGCAGTTACTTTTTCCCTTCCACCCCTGTTAGCACTGCCTGGTTGAGGGACTGTGCTAATCATAAAAGCAGCAACAGCTCACAGTCCTTTCTGCTGCGGCCCTGTCACTTGCCACTGGCACATCCTTTGAGCGTATCGTGGGCAATAGTCTTTTGCCTGGCTTTCCTCACAGTATAATTTGTATTTCATTTCTCCCTTCCATCTGCAGCACCCCATTCATGGGTGGCTTTTTTAGAGATTAAAGAAGCCCATGAAGCCAGAGATACTGCTGAACAAAGTTGGCCCTACCATGATACCTGGGTTCTGTGCAGTGACAGTGCTTCCAACTGCAATATCACCTCTCCGTAACTCTGCCTCTGCCCCTCATGTTGCCACTCTGCTTACTGAGCTGCAGGTGATGGGCAGCTGGTAGTGACTGCAGTTCCAGGAGGTGGGGGGGAAGAGGACGCTTTTTTGCTGTATCATGCATGTCAAGCAATCTTGTGCTACAGCATGGGGAATCTCAGTCTCTGTTCCAGCTGTGAGTGATTTCATCTGGTCTCGAGTTAACTCTCTGTGAGGAACCCAACTGCTATCATCTCTTCTGCTTCTCCTGTAATCATAATCCTTCTGCTCACACCGGCTCTGTTACCGGCCCAGCTCTTGACTCTCCCACTGCTGTTACCGCTAACTGGGAATGGACGGAAAGAGCGCCTTTCTGTCAAGTCCACTCAGCCCCACTATTCACTGCCTGGGAAGAGGGTTTGAATGACTGGTAGGACCCTCACGCAGAGCCCAAGCCACCAGCTGAGAGTAGTGTGCAACAGAGACCTTTATTCCAGCTGCCTCTCCCTGTACTTGAGGCTAGCTTCAGCCTGTTCTCTTCCCCTCCATCACAATCTACGATGCATCTATTCAAGGCCATGCCAGCAGTAAGAATTCATAAAGCAACCCTTCCATTTAGAGTTTATTAAATATTCTGCTATAGCACGAGGATAGTGACATTTAATTGCTCCTACATTCAGCACAGAAGTATCTGCTAATACAGAATAATGATGCGGGCCCTATGGATGCCGCTTATGCTAACGATGCTGACTCCTGGGGGCTTTCCCTGCAGTTCAGCGACGCATAGCACGAAGGACTCCTTTTCTTTGGAGCCCTACCCACAGGCTTTCAGTGCCGAAATGTTAACAGTGAGTACCTGCGACCTTCTAAATACATTTAGTGACTCTAAATGTCATTGGGAAATTTAAAGTTATTAGACATCTTGTAAAGCTTACTTTGCTGGATATTGGGACATATGTTTTAGACAATAAATTACCCTGAATTCACATGAGCTTATTTTGCAGAAATAATAGGACTTTCCCAAAGGTCAGTGATACTGTACATATGGCAGGGATAGTAACAGAGAGGGGCATGCACTAAACAGATTCATAAAACATATTATGCAAACAACTGTTGATAAGGTATTTCATAAGTATAGTCAGAGGTTCTGCTATGGCAGAATATCTGGCAACATTAACATTACAACACTTGCTGTGTTTTGATCATAATAAAACTCTCCTCTAGTTAGCAATAGAATATTTGTTGAACTGTGTGAGTTTCTATAAAGTACCAAAAGTCTTCCAAGTATGAACTCCACAGAGCCAAGTCTGTTTCTTCACATTCCATCTTATAAATTGCTTTCCTAATTAAACAACTTTGGGAAGTTAATTCACTGTTTTAGACCATGGCTAAGTAAGTGATGTTTTGAGCGGCTGCGCTCGTTTCTTACCTGTCTAACATAGAAGCCAGTGACAGGCCCAGCCCTACCCAAAGGGGGGCAATGCCGGGGGAAGCGAGACCAGCGCTGACTGGCGCGGTGCCTATTTGCCAGGTGAACGCATCTTCAGTCAGCTGAATGGTGGGGATGAGCTAAGCCCACCGAGGGTCTCTTCTCCCACCCCTCAGTCACAGCAATCAAATCACAAGGAGCCAGCATAGGTAGCGCAGAGCACGAGCTGATGTGAACAGAGGTGTTAAACTGATATCTGCCACTTAAATAAACCCAGTCAGATTTTCGGAGACTACAACTGTTCACAAGTACTCATCAGGTCAGTGCAAGCCAGAGAGGCTCAAGACCTCTGCAAATCTAGTGTCCTCTACCTATATTCCTAAGCAGGGATTTGGGAGCTGAACTTTAGGCAACTGAGTTTGAAAATGCTTCTCTCAAATTTTTGAATACTGTACAAGGTATATTGTAGGGGCTTAAAAATGTTATTAGCTTTGAGAAATGTTCTTGTTTAAGTAAATAACCATTTTATTATTGTGGTAAGTCACTTCAGACCTGTGTTGGTGCTGATTAATGCACTTCTTAGATGTGTGGCAGGCACCAGAGGTGTCCATTAATTAGGGCTGCTGCACAGTCTGTCATGTCTTATTGCTTAATTAATAAACATTAGCTAAGATATTGAACTTTCCAAGGAAACTAGTGTACTGATGAACAGATTGTGCTAAGAGTCGGGCTTGCTAATGCTCATGTGAGGAAAGGAAGATTTATATTCCATGCACTTGGTTTGTAGAACAGCTGTGAGTGAAGTCCACTGGGACACCTGTTAGAGGCCACTGTATAAATTAGTGAATGTTGCAGAACTACAGTATTAC
>Ga0065711_1001806_pt1 | contig 63827 bp, 43 predicted proteins | sample Hoacrofraction12_FD_59098 | JGI IMG/M metagenome (GOLD analysis project Ga0065711, IMG submission 59098) | Hoatzin crop microbial communities from Cojedes, Venezuela - Epithelial fraction 12 v2 (version 2) | ecosystem: Host-associated > Birds > Digestive system > Esophagus > Crop | place... | reverse complement strand
CCGTTGCCCCTTGTCCTGTCACTGGGCACCACTGAAAAGAGTCCGGCCCCATCCTCCTGACACCCACCCTGAAGGTATTTATAAGCATTTATTAGGTCTCCTCTCAGCCTTCTCTTCTTCAGGCTAAACAAGCCCAGCTCCTTCAACCTTTCCTCATAGGAGAGATGCTCCAGTCCCCTCATCATCCTCGTAGCCCTCCGATGAACTCTCTCCAGTAGTACCTTGTCTTTCTTGAACTGGGGAGCCCAGAACTGGACGCAGCATTCCAGATGGGGCCTCACTAGGGCAGTGTAGAGGGGGTGGAGAACCTCCTTCGACCTGCTGGCCACACTCCTCTTAATGCACCCCAGGATACCGTTAGCTTTCTTGGCACCCAGGGCACACTGCTGGCTCATGGTCAACCTGTCGTCCACCAGCACTCCCAGGTCCCTCTTCACAGAGATGGTCTCCAGCAGGTCTGCCCCAAGATTGTACTGGTGCATGGGGTTGTTTCTCCCCAGATACAGGACCCTGCACTTGCCCTTGTTGAACTTCATCAGGTTCCTCTCTGCCCAACTCTCCAGCCTGTCCAGGTCTTGCTGAATGGCAGCACAGCCTGCTAGTGTATCCACCACTCCTCCCAGTTTAGTATCATCAGCAAACTTGCTGAGAGTACACTCTAACTCTTCATCCAGGTCACTGATGAAGAAGTGAAACAAGACTGGGCCCATCACTGGCCCCTGAGGAGCACCACTAGTTACAGGCCTCCAGCTGGACTCAGCGCCGCTGATGACAGTCCTCTGAGTTCTGCCATTCAGCCAGTTCTCAATCCACCTCACTGACCACTCATCCAGCCCACACTTCCTGAGATTAGATGGGGCCTTGTCAAGCAGTTCGCATCCCTTCATATGCTCAGAGCTGGGAACCTGCAGCCTGGCTGCTCACCACCTGGACGGAGTGCACTGCTGTGCTGCCTCTTTACTTTGGGCTTTCTGGGCTTGACAGAGCAGCCAATGCCAAGAGCAAGGCAGTCCCAAGGCCTGGCCACGCTAGAGGAGTAATCTCAGCAGGGACTTTCATGAGTGATGCACCAGACTCTTCAGCCCTGCATGGTCTCTGCCCTGTACTGGGGTTGCTTCTCCTGTTGAATGCTCTCCGTTAAACATCTTCGGATTGCCCCACATCAGTGGTGCTCCTCCACTACTTTTTCTCATTCACTTTGGTAATCTAATTTCCACCTGCCAAAACCCTGCTATGAACATTGAATCAGCAGGTTTGCCAATTTAAAAGGATTCAGTTGTTCTGCTGTGTGTGCTTCCTTGGCCTTCGTCCTGGGTCCGCCTTTCTCGGCGAGGCTGCCTGCTCTGTGCGATGGAGACAGAGCAGTGCTCTGGGCAAGCCAAGCCTGGAAGTTGGCTCATGAGCGGGAAACGTGGGGAGCTGCTGCCAGAGCAGTAACAGTCGTGGGGAGACAGTACAGCTGCCATGGGTCCCTCAGCAGCGGGGCAGGGCTGGGAGGCTTGTGGTGCTGCAGGGGGCAGGACAAGGAGGAGGAGGAGGAGGAGGAGGAAGAGCGGTTCTCTAGGTGGTAGTCTGCCCTGCAGCTGCTGGTGGGAGCGCAGGTGAGTGAGGCTGTGAAGGGGTCTGGGAGCGGCTTTGCACAGGAGTCCTATGGCTGGGGAGGCCAGCGCTCGTCATCATCCTGGGAGCCACGGTGTAGCTGGTCTTGCATGCCAGAAGCTCAGGCAGATGATTGACCACACAGGAGCTTCTGCTCTCTACAACACATCACAGCCTGCTTCTAGACCTTGTATTCGTGGGAGAAAGCCCAAACTGATCACCCGAGTATGCCTGCATAGTTAATAAACAAAGTTCACCAAACAGTATTAAGTTTTAGAAAACTCAAGATTTGAGCTGTGGGTCATGATATTTTTGTTATTACTGTATAGTTTTTTAAGGTGTCTTGGAGCTGGCAGGTCTGCTAGCATTAGTCCTCTCCTCAGTCCAGCTGGTCGTGTTGTTGCTTCCAAACCTTCTGGTTGCCTGAATCCCTGTTATTTCAGTTGGACAGCCTTCTCCTCTGGTTCTGCACTGCTGCGCAGGGTGGCTGTGTGGATTAGAGGCTGTCAAGCCTGATCCTCAGTTACACTCTGGCAGCACAAACCTTCACACCCACTTGAGGGTCCTTCTCCTCTGCCAGAGCATTGGAAGGAAGATTTGTCTCTGCAAAGCATGGATCCAGGAGGCGGCCACTCCCATGGTACGGGGCTGCGTGTTATGGGATTTCTCTGGTCTTGAGTCAGCTTGCAGAGTGCTCTGTGACCCTGCTGGATGAAAAGCTAGGCACAAAATGTCAGTTGGGATTTATTTTTGCAGTTTCTAGAGTCCTAGGTCCACTGACTGCTCCCGTCTGCTGTGGGACTCCCACTGATGTGAGAGGTGCTCACGTGCTCTGGCTGAGGGTAGCGCCTGCTCACAGGTTCACAGCAGGTTCTGCATCGGTTGAAGAGCTGCTAGAAAACTTGCATGAGTGGTCTCTGTCCAGCTTTGAGTAACAGTCTAATGGCATGCTAAGGGTCTGTCTCCGAGAGCACTGAGGAAAAGTGTGATTGATTAATCAGTTGTGTTATGTGCAATGCTAGTGTTTCCAAAGTTTGTCATGTGCCTGTGGTTCACGATGTATGCCTGCATCCAAAGTAAAATTAGTAGGTGTGTCTTATAAACAAAAAATAATAATCTTGTGAGTCAGAGTTGAAAATTTTCCCTTCTGTGTGAAGTGCTCATTAATCTGGAATTTTAAGTGAGGGGAAGGGTGTCCTGGAGAAGGTTTGTGCTCACTTGCTGCTTCTTCCAGCAGCCAGCAACGTGGCCAGCAATGGCCCTTCTGATGCATCATCTTCTGCACACGTGTGCACCAGAGCCACCGGCCGGGCTCCATGGCTCCTTCAGTGCCAGCTGTCCAAGGGGGCTCTGGTAGGATCGGCTTGTGTTGTTATCAACAACGATAACAGTAATGAATAACAGGTAATCTTTTGTGCTGCTGCTGTTGCCCTAAGGTGGCAATTTCACTTCCTGAATGTGAGGCTGAGGGCAAATGGTTTTGTTGGGTTTTTTCGTTTGGTTTTGCCCATCTTTATTTTAAAGTGGATCTGAAAAAACCCCACAATTCCATAGTAGACATATTTGTGCAGAGATGTTGTCATCACATTTAGGTATAAGCCATACCATGGGCTTCAAACACCTCTCTGCTTCTGGGGATGCTCTACTCTGGAGCCCAGACTGGCATATGTATATTTGACCCTGAGTCCTGCGATTTCTCCGTGGAAGCTGCTATGTCTTTAGTACACACAGATAAATAGCTACAGCAGGTCAGTATCTAAGTCAGAGGCGAAACCGTTTTATAACCCTTAAAAAGGGATGTCATGCTATCAGTCCTCCAGAAAAGGATCTGGCAGATAAGGCAGCAGTAGCTTCCCTGCCAGTTCGACCAGCAGACCTGTGGAGCTGTTTGGCAGAGTTCCTGATATGTTAGACCTGAAATGCTGGAAACATCACTGTGTGCTTTTAGGCTTTTTGTCAGCTGGAAGCCTCTGTCAGATCTCCAGTGTGGCAAGGATGCTGCTTCTCGTCTCCTCACATCTGGACCCCATGAAATTAATGGCAAAAACAACTTTCTCTTGCAACTCCATCCAAAAACTGCAAGCATCAGCCCTCAGCATCTCCTAAGGAGGACTGAACTGGGGGAGCATGTTTCTATTGGAGTGCCCTGTGACAAGCCAGCTGCATGCCTCTTGATCCATTTAATGATACTCCTCGTGGAGACCTCACATAGGCACAAGTAGAGAGATTTGAAAATAGTGTTACTCTTGCTTATTTATCTTGCAGTAAATTCAATGTATTAAATCACTGCCCTGCTAAAAGTCTCTCTTTCTCCAACATCACTTCCTAGGAGGTCAACTTCAGCAATTAAATTGGCTACTAAATCTTTGGTTGTCATTACAACACTTCTTTTTAAAAAAACCCCAAACAACAAAACATATCAGTGTTCATTTTAGTGCCATAAAGAAGTTAAGTAATGGAGTATTTATCTGAACAGAATGAGAAATGGGGAATATATTTTTAGAACTTGAGCTTTAAATAAACAGCACACTTTTAAACAGAACTCCAGTTTGGATAATGAGATGTTTTCATGGACATAATGGCTGTTTTCAGTATGTTCTGCCAACACTCTTCTTTTAAAATGTGACATTTTACATCTAAATTGGAGTAGTACAGAATATTTGTGCATTAACAGAGGTCAGCTCTTCTTGAGAGTAAATATTTGTATGTATGTGGGGGTGTGTGATAAGTCTCATGCAAGAACTGTGTGTAACAGTAGGAGTTAATTTGGTTTAATAACCAAGATGTAAAAATCGAACAGATTAATCAAACTCATAGATTGGTTTCCTAGTATAAAAGGCATTACTTAAGTATATTTTCCTATTACTATTAAACGTTATTTATGCAAATATGTATATACACCTAAGGAAACATTAGGTGTCATGTCTATGTCACCAAACTGCTTTGATCCCTTTCTTAGCTGTGGAAAAATTCAATGCTGTCCAATGACAGTAATACAACCTACATAGACATCAGTATTTTCATGCTGTTGTGTGGTGCTTTCTGCATAATACAGACTGCATGATTGACCCTCTGCACCAATGGAAGGAGCAGCTCGTTACAGCAAAGAGCAGAACCACCTTATGTGTTAATGTAAGCACGGAAAGGGAGATTTCTGTAATCTGGCTAGAAAGGGGTATATGACATTTCTGTTTTCCATAGGCATGGTACATTTTCAGCCATGCGTGGCTCTCTGCTGAATCATCCCTGACACACCTACACAGAGCTGTGATTTGCCTCGAATAAGTGCTGATGCCTGAAATAGATCTGAGCAGACATGTGCAGCAGTGTTTGTCAAAAGAGAGAAAGACATTTAATGTTTCATTTTATATATAGTGCGAGCAGCCAAGCTAGTCCATGTCAGAAAAGAAAAGTTTCAGTTCTTGTTCTCCAAGAACTGATTTTTTTTCTCCTTGTGTTTGTCCCTTGCGAGTGACTTGCAGAGAGGTCATGGCAGTGCTTCCCCATCCTATATGCTCTGATACGTGCAACCTGATGCAGCTGAATGAGAAAGAATAAAAGGGGGGAGGGGGAAGATATCTTGGGGCGGGGGAAGCACATTAAGTTATGGAATGGAGGTAGACGGGGTGACTGTATTCACATCAGACATAAATCACACAAAATTGAGCCCTGGCATTTGCCCCTTCATGTTCCTGTTTGGCAGGCGCTCTCACTCCTGCCCCTACTCCTTGGTATAAAGACCTGTCCTGTCTTGGACTTCCCATGCTGCGGGTTGCCCAACAGCACCATGCCTGGGCAACAGATCCTTGCTGGAGACAAGTGGCCTGGTCCACTTACCCATATTAAATAAATATCTGTTATGCTGGGCTTTACCTTTTGCATACTGTGAGTGACCTTGCCCAGTTACAACTGCTGGGTAAGTGAATTTGTGTTTTTGTTAGGGCTGGTCTCCTCCCCACCCTCTCACTAACCCACTTATGGACAAAGCTTCCCACTTGGAAATCAGCCCATCCTATTAACCTTTCCAAGCAAGGTGATGATTTCAAATGGTGGAGTGTTTGGGAGCCTCTCCCACATGATAGAAATGCCTGTTATTTAGGAGGACATCTTTCTTGGGCTGTTTACACCAGCTCAAAGCAGGCAGGGAGGGTAAAAACCAGCCTGAACACAAAGAGGGTCTAATGCCACCTACTCTGTCCTCCTGCAACCGTAGAAACCTGGTTTTACTCCCAGCCATGTATGCTGGTCTCCAGTGTGGAGAACACGGTGGCGAGAGCAGAGGACACTGCGTTTATTCCACGTGTGTCACAAGTAGCAAACTCCCAGATGATTGACTTTGCTCACTGTGCGTGCTCTCTGTTGTGGGCTGATATTGCCACAGACGTTCAGATCCAAGATAGTCGCACCTCTTACCTTCTGGTTTAGTGATGCAGCTCTACAAGTAATTCCCTTGCAAACTTTCTCAGTCACAAACTCACACCTTGAAGCATATAAGTTCCATTTGGTCACAAACGCCACTCTGTGGGCTCAGTAAATATGTGCCAAAAAGCATGCCAGATCCACGGAGGTCAGGAAAATCCCCACTTGAATAGGAGCACAGGAAAATCCCCACTTGAATAGGAGCACAGCAGGCTGGTAGTGATGGGATCGTGTGTGTACAGTGGAGGTGGAGCAAGGTTTTTTTCCTCTTCTCTTTCCTTGAAGATGAAATAGAAGGGTCAGAAGTGGATTGAATCTGTTATATTATTGTAGTTGTGTGTATCTGGTATTTGTTTACATGCTGGTGTCTATGTACAACTGGGCAGATAAAATGAAAAGCTTTAGGAAACATTTGACATGACCACACACTTTTAGAACACAAGAGAAACAATAGATGATTGCGTATTTAAAGCATTTTCCTTGATAACAGATTGAATAATTTACCAGTAATGACAGGGAGTGATAGAGCGGTCAACAAACTGCATTGCACTACAGTTGAACTACATGAACTGCATCCATGCTGTTTGGGCTATTTTGTTTGTTTGTTTTGGACCTTTTTGACAACTAAGTGTTACCTCTACAACAGAACAGATCCAGTGGAAAACGCCCCTGGGGAAACACGGAATGGAGTGTGCGTGTAAAAGCGGCGTGGGGGAAATGTGAGAATTTGTTTTGAGCTTGCTTAAAGGAGGTGCACTGAACTTGAGAATGTGAACAGCCACATCTGGCAGAAATAGAGCAGGATTATCCTACCTGATCCCAGCAACACATTTGTTGGCCATCAAGCAGAGGAAGATCTCTAAACTTCCTGGTTTCTTCCCTTTCAGGATCATGTAGCTTATTTTCTGCCCATCTGCTGGGTCTCCTCTTGTTGCGTTCTCCTGCTCCATCTCCTTTGTTGTATTTCAGTCTTCCCTGTGAGTTTGATCCTAGTACTTGGTGGTCCAAAACGTGACCATCACTGCAGTGAGAAGGTAGGGAGCAAAACCTCGCTTGCAGGTGCTCTTTGAGAAAAAGGCGCTTTCTCCCCTGCAACCAAAAGAAGTGGAAATCGAGAACGCTTCTTCAGCTGCCCACATGTGCTCCCCTTGAAGTCTGACCGTGCTCAGGGCCTCTGCCTTGACCTCATCCCCCCTGCAAAGTAAGGTGCTGCCCTGCTATTTCTTCAGCTTTGTTTGCCATGAATTCATTAATTTGGGGCTGTCAACTTAGCTAGATGACGCCAAGCTGTGTGAGCTCATGAGTTCAACACCTTCAGCTTGCTGGAGCTGATAGAAAATCACTAGCCTTCTCTAAATTACAGCTTGGCCCTCAGCTGGGTGTCAGGTAGTCAGGTCACCATGTGGGTGCCGCTGCGTGACCCAGGCCAGTGACTGCCTGCACGCTGCAAAGCTCAGTGACGTGCTTTTGGGCTCCTTCCTTGTGGCGGGGCTCCAGGCTCGAACATCAGTGACCTACTTATCAAGGGGTTTCCTCTAGATGGATGCCATGTGAGCAAGCCTGGCATCCAGATCTGATTGTAAAAGTTCTTCACAGACAGTCCAGACTTGCAAAATACCCACCCCTCACTGAAGAACAGGATTTATGGCATATCAGACAAGCGTAAGACTATTTTTGTTCATGTTTGGTTTGGTTTCACTTGACTCTTAATTTGCTTCTTTCTCTTTCTCCATCTTTGGGAACGTCCTGTTCCAGCTACAAGTTATCTCAGCAGGGAAACTGGGATTTCCCCCATCCCTGAGTGAAAGAGGGGGAGGCAGCAGCCCCACAGCCAGCTGGATGGGAGAGCGGGCAGAGCCAGGTTTTATCCAGGCCCCCTCTCACTTGTGGGGGGCACAACACCGTGCACAGGGCAGGCACAACACCCTTCTCCCACCCCATGGCCATGCTGGGGTCCTCCCGTATCCCGCCCCATTCCTTTTTGGTCCAGGTTGTCACCCATCGCCACGTCCGCTCGCCCCGAGTCGCGGTGTCATGTGACAGAGCGTGGTCAAGTCACTGGCTAACCCTCCTGCCATGCAAGCATGGGCTGGACCATGGCATGGCATTTCAGCTTAGAACTGATTTTTCATGGGGATCCTCTGGTAGACTTTGGCTGTGCAACAAACAGGTAATTTTACTCTACACAGCCTCATCCAAACTTATTTTACCATCTGTTTACAGACACCATGTTTGGGAGGGACAATTTAAACAATGGGGAATTTTAAGAGGGAAAAAGTTTTTACGACTTTCAAAGCTGAGATCATGGATAAAGAAGGGAAAGGCAACCCAAGGCTGCAAAAGATGAGCAAGTGCATTGATGCCATGAAAAGCCGGAGATGAAGACTCAATAGTCAGAAGACTATGAAGCAGGTGTTCTTTATTACGGTGCTGGGCACACAGGGGATCTCTCCTCCAAATGTGTGTGCCAAACACCCTGTCATTTCAGGTTAAATACAATCACAATATACATTTAGGAGTCTCTCTTTCTTAGAGCTTTGCTGTCCCCCCCAAAACAACAAGTAAAGTTTGTCTAAGTAGCGTTATTTAGGAGCCTCTTTATCTTAGAGCTTTCTTGTCTTCTCAAAACAGCAAGGATCTACTTTAGTTTAATTACAGTCGCTCTAGTAAGGGGAAATTTTACATTTATGGGTATCAGCATTGAGAAATATATGCATGTGAGAGCAGAAAGGTACATGAACAGGTCTGAGATCTTTTATTTTCTTCTCCCTTCTCCTCGAAGAGAGCAAGAAGGCTTTGAGTTACACCATGCCCTCAGTCCATCTCACATGGGATTTCAGCATGAGTGTGCATTTCTTTATGGGTATGCTTAAGATGTGAAGGGCTCCATTCAGTCTATCTGCAGTTGTCTGAGAAGTTGTTTGCTCCTGCACCAGAAGTTACTATTCCCATAGCAGAAAAGCATGCCGGCTTATGACTCATCCATTCAAGCTTATGTATTAAATGATAAGCTGGGCTTGGACCCGTGGCAGCTGAGAGGCAGCATGTATTTAACCTGGGGCAGGCTGTGGAGAGACCACTGCGTGCCAGTCAGAGCCCTGTCCGTCAAAGCTGGCCGTGTACACAGTAACTAGTGGACTAAGAAAAAAGCCTCACCTTCAGCAGGAGCTGGGAAAAGTAGCTGAGCTTACTATGCAAAAGCATTGTGTTAACATTAAAAAAGAGCAGTCAGAAATTGGGATGTTTGGGGGCATCTGACGGTGTTCGTGCTGACCTGTGATTCATTTTGCATGTGAGAGAAAAAGAGAAATCCACGCTGAGACTAGATGGACAAAATGTCACTTGCAGAGCAGGTGTAGTGAGGACCACTGCTCCACTGTCCTGGTCTGGATTTTAATTAACTAATATTCCTGAAGAGGAGAGCTTTTTCTTGATGTTTAGACCTTTTATGGCTTCTGTTGGCTAAGTCATGGCCATGCAGTCATATCTTTTTTTGGCAGATCTGTCTTCACCCACAGCAGATTCAACTGTTTTGCTGTGGCTTACAAAACATCGGTTTTTCAAGTTTGTGTTTCTAATTTTTTTAGTGGACCTTTCGTTGTGGCTTGGGTGTTTCCCACAGGCATGTTGTATGCAGGTGTTATGGCAAAAATAACCTGCATTGCTGTGGGCCTGTTGATGTTTCAGGGTTAATTTGTACTGAAAAGCAGTTAAAAAATCAACCAGGGCATGAATTTATAATACAATAGTGCTTTTGCTTCAGTGTACTGCATGGGTATGCCAGACTAACATTATGCCTGTGCTGCAGACAGATTCAATTTGAAGTAAAGCTAAAATGGCAGTGAAGACAAAGGAGCCTGAAATTTAACAGTTGAAGATAAAGGGATTGAACTTGAGTTTATTAACCATGTTTTTTTTTTATCTTCTGTTCTACTCCAATCCAAATAAATCTGGCTATCCACCTGCTTTATGAGCATGACTATTCTCTCTGCAAACAGACACATGAAGTACCATTTTTCCATGAAGCACACATGCAGTGGTGGGATTTGCTGTTGTGGTCTTGAAATTAGGCTGGCAAGAAAGGGGAAAAGCTGGTGTCGTGATGTTCCCGTTTGCCTCTTTGCCCTTTATAAGTGAGAAAAAAGTGTGTGCTACAACTGCTGAAGTTGGTGGTGTTTGCCCCTGATGACTTGATGCCACATGCTGCATTTTGAGCAAGTATTCGCTGCTGCCTGGCAGCTGTGGCTTAATTGTTCAGGATGGTGCTTTCTTTCTCACTTGTGTCTGAGACAGATGTATGGTTCCTTGTATACACATCTGCGCTGCTGTGTCTCAGTCACGAGATCTGCTGGGCTTGTGTAAGCATGTGGTGAGCTCTTCTGGCATCGGATTGTCTATGTACAAATCATTGCCAAGTATTTCAGCAAGAATGAGGACTCTACACTTTGACAGACTGTTCCCCACTGCTCACACATATGGTTCCAAAATCATCTGCGCAGATTATTTTCCTCCTTTGACAAAGCCAAGTGTCATTATACCATGGTACTGGTACATTTTCAGCAGAACATTGTTTTAAAAATAAATCTCAATGTTCTTTATTCACTAGCCACTATTGAAAAGAAATTGAAATTTCTTTCTGAGTTGTATTTAGCTAGAATTTATAGCACAGCAGAAGAAAGGAGAAGTATTATCTTAAAATCATGTTTATTAGTAAACTCAGTGACCTGCACTGGCAAAACTCCCATACCAAATTTCCACCCTGTTACTCGGCTGTAGGTACAACCAGCAAGTGACGTTAGTTTTGCAGTTTGAGGCTTAAAAAAAACCCAAAACAAAACCAATGTGTAATAATTTGCAGATGTTGGCAACCGGCAATGATGCATGAGTTGAAGCTCTCTTTGGGTGCCAAACCACAAGTATATATCATTTTTTTATAGTCTACCATTCCTGGAACTGCAAGAGGTTTCAAAACAATCAATATGTAAACATGAATACAGAGCACTCCCTTCTGAGCATCACCAGTGCTGCCACTGTTGTGAGCTGTCTGCTAGATACAGAGGGCTTTTTCTCATTAACTATGTCCTTCTTCAAAACATGTTTGCTTCTTGTCCTTTATTTAGAGGTATAGGTATGCAGGGCTAGTACAACTCCTACAAGAGGAGGGGAGGTATTCACTCTTTCCAAAATTTAGAAGTTACTAACCAGTGCAGACTGTTTCAAGCTGAAACCAGAAGAGGGTTATGTGTGATATACTGCTATATTTCATTTTGTGCATTCTACTTGACAGTACCATGTCCAATGGCTTTGAAAACTGAAGTTTTCTCCTTATCCCTTGAACAAGAGTGCCCTTTCCGCTCCACTCCCATCCACAGGTATTTTATTTGTAAACCAAAGGGATCACCTTAGAAAATGAGCTTTCCTTTCACTTCAGGATCATGCAGCAAATGCCATGAAACTTGCTTTGAGAGCTACTTTCGGTGTGTTTTTAACAGATTTGCTCACTGGGAAATGAACCGATATAATCACCGTGCTAACCTAGGGAGTGCCAAGTTGTGGTCAAATGCAAACAACTTGCAGCCACTTTCTATCAAGGTTAACTTTCCAGTATGGGCTGCCGTGACTTAGGGGTATTTGTTGTTAGATTGTGTCTAGGACACCGGTCAGAAACTGGGTCACCACTGGACTAGGTCTTGTACAGCTACATATTGGAGAGAGAGGTTCCATCCCAAAAAATGTGTGGTAGAAGAGCAGGACAGCAGCCAGTGGGTGAAGGAGTGAAATGAGTGGCAACAAGGAAGCAAGAGGACGCTGCAAGTCAGGAGGGTATTTGGTGTTCTCAACACACCAAGCATTTATTGTTACATTAATTTCTGCATTTATTTACTGTAGGCTTTCTGACAACGAAGAATTTTTTTTTAAAAAACAACTCTATTAAATAAAAAAAACACAAACCCCTCTTTTAAGAAGAGTTTGAAGAGGGTAACGAAGTTCCTGGGAGTTTCTTTGTTGTTTCTGGAAATCTGCCCTGAAGCATAAAGGGAAGTTAGGAGAAAACCTAGAAGTGCTTGTTTGTAACGTGGCAAGCTGAAGATGGAAGGGACATTGCTGGCCAAACACAGTGTAGGCTGGAAGCTCAGTGGTGAGTGAGGGATGATGTGTGAAGTGGTGACAAGCTGCTGATGGTTTGATATGGCAGTGAAGGTGGGGGGAACTCGCCAGGGACAGGGTGTACCAAGGTGAGAGCGGTGGTGAGAAGAATCATATCTCCGGCGATATTTGGGATGTGTGAAAGTAGAAGTTTTTATTTATTAAGTCTAAAGAAAAAGATGCTATCTGAACACAGACATGAGGTATTGAAAGCCTACAGAGGAGATTTTTAGCTGCCTGGATGGGTGTGAGACCACATAATTTAGAGAGTTGACAGAAAGAGGGTCTGTATAATCTGAGCGTAGCAAGAGGTCTCAATGAGCTACAGGGCCTATGATCATACTGGTTAAATCCCAAACGATACAAAGGTGTTGGAGAAACCAGGTGAAAAATGGGATGCTATTCAGCAAGGTCTAATGTAAAGTACTGAACTTAGCTGAGAATAAAGCAGCCATGTAGCTATCGCTGCTCTATGGCATTTCTTCAGAAAACGGCTCTGGAAGTTAAAGTGGAAGAAAGTGAGACAATATTGTGCTATTCTGGAAATGGCAAGCATCGTGCCGGGCTATGTGGATGAAAAGATAGTCTGCAGGACATTTGAATTAATGCATTTGCTCTAGTGAGCACTAGTAAAGCTGTCTGAATTGTAATTCAAGAAAGATATGCTGCTTGAATGAAGGCCAGGGGAGGGCAACATGGGTGAATGGAAATCAGACGAACACGGTCGTGTATGACCTGGGGTTGCTTAGTCTAGAAAACAGAAGGATGAGAGAGAAAAGGGTACTGCAAAGATGAAAAGAACGATCTGTTCTCCTTGTCTGTGGTTGTTAGGGCAAGAAGTTTCAGGCTTAAACTGTGGCAAGAATAACTCAAGTCAGACATCAGGAAAAAACTTTCTACCAGTCTGAATAGCAAAATCAGGCATAAATTGGCTGGAGAACCTCTGCAGTCTCTGTCATTGGAGATTGTTTAGACCTCTGCAGTCAAAAAACTTTCATTTATGATAGCTGGGCCTGCCCTGTTCCCAAGGATGGGCCAGACATCTGCCTGAGGTCTCTTCCAGCCCTTGAGGTTCTGCTTCCTGAAGATGAGGTTGCCCACAAGAGTTAAGGTGAAGGATTAAAGACAAGGCTACTTGTGGGATGGGTTGTCCTTTCATATGCTAAAAGAAATTTAAAATCTAGGGAGAGAACCAATGGAGGACTACAGCTCAAGGTAAAGGGGTAGTATAAGAAAAAACATTGTCTAGATGGAGACTTGGAAGAGTTCATTTAATGAGCTCATGTAATGAGACTGAGAAGTATATCCAGTGAGTTACCGTGGCAGAAAATTGTTAGAAGAGGGTCTAGAAAGAGACTGGAAGAAAGGAATCACTGAAAATGGTGAATTCAATGGGCTTGGACATGGAAGAAAAAAGAGGAGCCAATCAATAATTGGAGAGGGATCTAGGTTTAAAAAACATAGCAGTAGTGGAAAAACTGAAGTGCATTTATAATGTGAAAAAAAAAAAAGTTGGAAGAGGTATGATTGTTTTTAAAGGAAATCAGCAGATAATTCAAGGGAGGGGTCACATGCAGATAAGCCACCAACAAAATGCATCTCCTTTGTAGTCCGTCTCATGGTGCAGTCACAGAAGAAGTGGAACCAAAAGTGGCAGAAGGGTATGTGGGCTTCTTGTTCATCTTCTGTCATAGGAAACTGGTGCACTTCTCTGTAGAGAGAGAGAGAAGTGGAGACAGATGGAAGAGTATAGCAATGAGTCAGAGGTGATGAGAAGAAAGCTGGGCTTTCTGGTTGGGATCTGGAGTTAGAGAAGCTGTGTTCTCCTGGCTAGGAAACTGTCAGGACAGCTGGAGAGTAGGACAAGCTAGTAGTGAAGGGAAGTCAGCAGAGTCATGGGACCTACCAAATGCATCAGTAGTATGAGAAAGGGAACAGAGAAAAGAGGTGTCAGATGTGATCAAGGGCTGATAGTGGGCAGGGTAGACCTCATGTTGGGGGGGAGAAACCAGCAAGAATATGGTTTGGAGGCATGTGTGAAAGAATCACAGCCACGCCATTGAATTAAAGGGAGGAAGGAGCTCACAGTGGGTCCCAGCAAAGTAAAAGTAGTCAGTGATGACAGGTTGGAAACTGTAAAAACACATACGTACAGTGACTGGTTGTGAAGACAAGGATTGAAGGATGATGCATAAATAAACTGGGAAACAGATGGAAAGCTTCTGATCTGGGGAAAGAGATGAGAAAGGGCAAAGTGAAGTGACCAGCCTTTGGGCAAATTGGATGGTAGATCCAGGGGTAGGGTGTGATGGTAATGAGAGATGAAGGAGATGGAGGGTGGGATGTAGATGGGGGGCCAGGAATGGAGCAAAGGTGAGGGATGAAGGAGTGAGGACGTAACCTGTGGAATGAGGGTGAAAGCAGGTGAGAAAAGGAGGGCCAGTGTACAGAGCTGTGTATCTGCAGAGAGATGAAGGTAACCATGAGGGGCCTGTGAATGAATGGGTTCTGGTCAGAAGTATACCTGGTAGAGCCCTGTAACTCTGCAGTCACTCTTCCCTAATGCGTATCCCTTCTAGATCCTTCATCTTCCTCCCCAGTTGCCTAATCAGCCTCTGAAGTCCAGACTGGAAGCTTACCCAGTGGGAGCAGCCACCCTCCTCCCCACCTGGCAGCAGGGCCAGATGCTGCTACTAGAGGCTAAAAGACACTTTGCCTTTTGAATTGAAACTATGGGTAGTTGTCCCCAAGGTGGATCAGGGGACTTCTGTATTTTAGACAGAAAAATTACAGCCAGCTATTTAAATTATGTGCATGCCTCAAGAGACCTGTACCTCTGTGTGTATTAACTTGAGCCCAAATAGCGCATGTGTTTGAGCAAAAGGCCATAAAGGCTTTCTGGGTAAATACTACGTACTTCATAATAAGTAAGTTTCAATGGCTGCTGTGTTCCCCTCCAGCTGGTGGGTGAAGGCAGCCCTCTGTACACACCGGGTTCGTTGCCTGGAATCTGCTGGCGCCTGGAGCAACCTTTATTTGGCTTCAGCCCCTGAGGTGGAGAGAGCTGGCTGGGACACCCGGAGGGTGACACTTCCTTGGCAGATCTTCCACGAAGCCTGTGCCAGAGGGGCTGTGGGAAGCCCGAGGAAGCTGCAGCTCTTCTCCTCCGGCTGCACCACAGCCCTGCCTCCAGGAAAACAGAGCCACCTCGTTGCCAGGGGTGAACGTCGGTGCCATCGCCTCGCTCCTTTCCCCCAGATGACTCTGGAGAGAAGCTCATTCGAACAAAAAGAAATGTCCCATCTAAGGGACAAACCAAGGCATCCCTCTGGAAAATAAGTCCCCTAGGGATGAACCTGACTGAAGTTCACAACACCCGAGAGCACGGAGGTGTAAATAAGGGCCAGAGAATTCACATCCAACAGACGTTGCCATGCTATGCTTGCCGCAGATGTGTTTGAAAGAATGGGAAGTAATCCAAGCCTGAATCTCTTTCCATGGCCCACTTCTGAGAGAGACTGTGGGATCCTGGACTTCACCAGCAATAGAACTCTGTGTAAAAATCAGGCTAATGTCCTTTTTTTTTTCTTTTTTAAGGACACAGTATTATTAGGACTTTGCTTCTCGATCAGAAATTCTATCACGTCAGATCAGTGGTGCCTGAACTATGCAATGATGATGCATAATCTTACACAACAATCTCTTGTTCTGGGACTAAAAGCTATTTGCTTACATAATATAAGATGGCCTTTCAGAAATACAATGTTGATTCAGTTTAATGGTACTTCTGAATTTTGTAAGATCACAATGCAGGAGGGCGGTGACATTGTGCAACCAAGAGCAAAGTTTCCCATGCCTGCTGTGACTCAGTGTGTTACTGGTGTCTTAGAAATAGAAATAAGAGAGCTTGGCATAAAATTCTAGCACTAAGTAAGTCAGGCTATTGTGGGTTTTTTTTGTTTTGTTTTAAATTATCTTCTGCCATGGGGCCAACAACCTGCTAATTCTTATGCAGAACGGGAGTGCTTTGTTTCCAGCACCAGGAGAATTATCAAGCAGGATTCCTCTGAACTAGTCACCCTTAATCCCTTTTACAGGAGAGAAACAAATGCAAATAAGATGCAGTTCCCCTCTTCTGGAATGTCTGCAACATGCTCTGCCATTAAATTCAATTACAGAGTGGAGCTCAAACCCAGCAGCTTACACTCCCAGGGAGACGCCGAGGTTTACAAAGTAGGACACAGGAGCTCAAAGATCAGCCACGGTTGTATGTTTGCTTCTCGGCTATGCTGAAGACTGAAATGTAAGGAGTGTTGACTCCCATATCTAAATATCTTAGCTGACCTGGGGTATCATCTGGTTCCTCCCCATGCCTTGCATCTGGGCCTGGAGAGATGGTGGGGCAGCTCGACGGAGCTTTGGCTTCTTCCTCCACAGACGCGGGGGCTGCTTGAGGCCAGCTCTGAGGGCTCCCTCCCTCATCCTCTTCAAAACACTTGCCCCCCGGGGTTGCTCCACTGTGGGGCATGGGGAGATGTGGGGCTGGGGTGGAAATGTGGCTTTTCAGAAGAAGGGTCACACGGTTGTTTCTGCCCTGGGCTGCGAGGGTGGGATGGGCTGCCATTTTGGCTAGCCTATTTTCAATGCAAATTGCAAATAGCTTATTTTAACAAAAAACAATGTTGAATCATAACGTGTTTTGATTTATGTCACTGTTTTAAAGTCTAAATAACAATACAGAATTCATATGGAGTCCATTTAATGAGTTGTCATTTATCATAAGGATTCCATATTGTTAGCAAGTCTGTGTATTTGCAGCACCCAATGTCACAAGGGGGTCACATGGAGAAAGCACTTGCAAAAAGGTTGAGCTAAATAGATGAAAGAAACATTATTATCACCATTTTAGCAAAGCAAAGCAAGCCTCTGCGATGCTGGTTAGACAAAAAGTCCGAGTCAGAGCTAGGAACTGAAAGAAACAACCCCTCTCCAGGTTTAGTGAAATTCAGGCCATTATATTAATCAAAATCATGTCTTAAACACCTATAAAACTAAAATCTGATTTACTCAAAAAGACAGTCAGTTGCTTCTCAGAGCTGTGATTAACATCTGGGTCTGAATAAGTGTTTGCTTGCACTGCTACAAACTTCTGAAGTCTGGAGCTGCCGCAGATTGTCACAGTTCTTTCTCAACTCCATGCGCTGCAGGCAGGTATTTTGTTACTGTGTGGCTACCTAAGGAGGCTGGATGAGGATGTCAAGTCATTTAGGTTTTTTTCTTTTTTTTTTCCTCCTGAATGAAATTTGATGTATTTCACCAACTAAAATTCACCATGCATAATCACCCTGAAGACCTACAAGCCATTTGAAACCATTAGTAATGTAAATAACGAAGTTAATTCTGTTGCAGCCTTCTCAGCAGGTTAGCACTGATGCTTGAAAATGCATTTCCCTTTTGTTTGTTTTTCCTCATTCTTTCTTTAAAGGATTGTTTCTTTAAAAGCTTCTCCTATACATATATTTGTGTTTTTTCCCAGAGTACAAAAGTTAGAGCTCTATTACAATTTTGTCTAGCTGCTCTTTTCAAGTACATGTCTTGGCGTTACAAAGCAACCGCACTCCCTGGAGATCCTTTATTGTAATTGTGTAAAACATTATTAAGTGTGGGAAAAATCTTGATCTCTTGTTGTTGTTTCGTTTCTTTGTGGAGGAGCATTTTTTTTTCTTTTTTTTCCCCCCCCCAGAGACAATTGATTTGTGGGAGAGGCCTCAGCCAGCCCTTCTCATTAACCCTCTGTTCTTTTACGCTTCAATACGAAACACAACCAGCATTTAGAAGTCTCTCCTTGGCTCCCCACCCAACGATACTACCTGTGCTGGGGGACGTTTGCTCTTCCCTCCTCTTCTTTCCTTGGGATGTTTGCCTCCGGGCTCTCCAAGAGCCGGGGAGTTGCTCCTCCGTGGCTTTGGATAAGGCTCACTTGGCTTCACCCGCCCTCACCCACTGATGTTGCCGTTCCCTTCCTCGTCCTGCTCCCTGTGCTTCTAGCTCTCCAGTTGTTTGGGTTCTTCTCTGATTTTCCTTCTCTCTTTTTCTGCTTCTGAAGATGTATCCCTGACAATTGGAGAGCGTCAAAATACCATGCTATCATTTTTTCATACACATTTTTTTTCTGCCAGAGGTCCCACCTTTTTGACTCTATGAGTTGAATAACAAAAAAGGAAAAATGGGATATGAGAGAAGTTAATATGTTGGACTGGCGTTAGAGAGTTGCATTTCGTCTCTTGATGGGTCATCTGGTATGAATGCAGCTGCACATACAGCGGGCTCAGTACCACTGAATATCCAAAGACCATAAAATTCTGTTTAGACATGTTAATGTGGAGGGAAATATTAGCAAGGGCAGTCTTGCCAGCTGATTAGTGTACAGCGGCAGTGTTCAGTCCTCTTTTCTTCAGAAGAATGTTTTAGAAACTAGGTTTCAACTGCTCCTTTGAGAGAGTAAATATGACCACTCACCACTCTTAAAAAAAAGACAATATTGCAGTGGCCACAGAACAGTATTTTAAAATGGTGATACTGGAGACTCTGTATGACCGTTTCATCATGTGCAAGATAAAGCTGATGTTGTCACACTATGCACAGTAAGTTGTCAGAGCTGAAGCTAGGTCTGAACTTGGCTCCATGACACAGAGGGGTATAAACTGAGATACCTTTGTCAAAACCTGTGTAGTGCACAGAGAGGGGTGGGCAGAGGAGCTCCTCCACAGATCTCAGTTCACTGAGGAGCGAGTCCCTCTCCATTCCTGGGGGAGGTTGGGTGGAGGATGAATGCAACTGGCAGAGGGGCCGGTGCAATTTTAAAGCGTGATTCCAGCTGCAAAACAGATGTCAGCTCAGCCGGGCTGTGCCACAGTGTCAGGGCTGGCTGACTGGTGCAGCTCCTGCAGAACAAGCCATAAGTGAGGCAGCCTGGGGCTGGCCGCCCCGGTTGGTGACGGTGACTGGCACCTGCTTGCAGCACTGCGTGCCATCCCAGCCATGGGGCTGCTGCAGGCCAGGGGAACAGCAGGTTTAGGTTGGTTCTGGCAGGTGTTTGCGGCGTGGGATCTGCATTTTCTTTGACTGAGTGTCTTCACTCTTTCTCTGTCCCTATCGACATGGGGACACCTGCGCCGAAGGGTGTGTAAATCTGTGTGTGAGTAAAAGCCCAGTTCAGCATTACTCTTCCCATTTTTCTGATTACATAGTGGACTGGAAGACCCTGATCGCTCTCTGAGGGGGGATGCTGAGCACAAGCATGGGCTTACCCACCCTGAGAATTTTATCATCTGACATGCACTTTGTTTCTACACTGACCATGCTTATCAGTCTCAATTTTCAGATATGAGCACTGAAAGCAGGACAATCAGCAGCCTAAATGGCCCTTATCTCTCACCAGTCTGGTCCCTGTTGTCTTTCTGCTCTCACTGCCTGGTGCCCACCAAGGCAATCCATCCTTGCAGGGCTGGTTCCTCATGGTTCTGGTACCCTAGACAACTTCTGGAAGTCTTTAAAACACAATTAAATGCTCATTTTATCTTTTTTCCTTCATCCTTTCTTTCAGATTTCCATGGGTTTTGCAAATTCTTTATTTGAGAAACAGGGAATGTCCCCAGGCAATAAGCTTCATACTGCTTTGTACTGAACCTCCAAAGTCCCTTCCAGACACTTGATATAATACTTCTGACAGATGATAGGATGGATTCACAGAGGTTCAGTATACTTAGCTGCTACTTTAAAAATATGCACTAAATGTCTAAAAGGCCCATGAAGCTTGACTTTTCATTCTTATAAAAGTTATCTAAAGTGTTTAAGAAAATGGAGTGATTCAGAGTAAAATTCAAACATAAGTCTAAATTTTCAAGTGTAACCACTGACTTTACAAGCTTCATTTCCATTTATCCAAGCTCAGCACACAATGCCTGTTTTTTTTTTCTGAACTACTGGTGAAAAATTGCAAGCCAGCATGATTTCTTGTTCGTGGGAACTCTTGTGAAAGTTTTAATTTAATTTTATTCCTATGCCCCAGAAACTGGAAATTTACTTTTTAAAAGTACTGAAACATGATTTTTACTAATGAAATAAATATTAACAACTGGGAATCCAAGGACTGTGCCAATATCACAAGTAGCTGACAGGATGATGGGGAGCTCTGGCAACCCCATCAGCAGCGCTTGCAGGGCAATGGGCTGTTGGGGCGGGCACTGGCTCCAGCTTGGAACAACACAGTGGGAAGCCTGGGAGCTCTTGACACCCTGGCTTTATCTTGAAAGTCAGGATTTCCAGATTCTGTAGGAGAAAAAATCAAGCCTGAAATAGATCCAGATCTTTCTAGGACTGGGAGTTTGTGGTGTGATGGCAGAGACTGTGGGGGTTCTGACATCTGTTATGATTGCCTCTGCAGGTGGGAGCCCAGGTCCTGGTGCCTGCAGGGCTGTCCAGGTTTAAAGAAGCTGGATGAGTCGCACATCTGGCTGTTGGGATCACCACCTCCAGCCTTGACCATTCCACGCTCCCATGGTTGCATTTCTACAAGCAGAAAGGTCCTGCTGGGACTCAGCGCTGAGTGTCTCGAGCCTGAGCTACAGCCAGTGACATCAAGGCTTTCACTTGACTGTTGTACCAAAGGCAGCTCTGTTTTCAGTCGTACGGCAGGTTGAAGGAACAGTCTTTTATCAAAATCAGCGTAGTTCGGCTCACAACGTTGTACAAATATAAGTCAGCAAAGCCCATGGCAAATTTAAGTCTCATTTTTGTCTCTTTCCTTGCTTTTATTCTAATTATAATAGTTCCAGAGGGAGGGGAGGGGTTTTTTTTATGTCCTAGCCAGTTGTGTCAATCAGTCTCTCTCTGTGGGGATTTGGAACAAGCAAGAGCAAATGCCTTTTTACAGAATTCCTGAGCCTGAGCTAAAATCTCATAGCTTTGTGGCAGAACTGTGTTACCCTCTGTAACCTAACACTATTGCTTTTATCCACCCAAATTCAGCTTGCAGTTCAATCTAAAGACACCTTTCCCCTTTAAGTGGTTTAGTAACTTTTTATCAGGCTATCTTGCATGTTACTATGTTATCAAAGTTTGCCTCCGATACTTTGAGAGATATTGACAAGAAGGCTGATAGCCAAAAAGCACACGTTTGACATGGCCTATTTCTCTGAAAAGGTGTGGTTGGAATAATATTTTTTGATGACTCCTTTCCACTTGTCTGATGGTTCAAGGTTTGGCAACGGTAACACCAACCTGCTTCAAGTCTTGCTCCTTGCTCTGGGCTCTTTGGCCTAACATGTGCTAATTTTTAACTGTGTGTCCTTGACTCATGCTAATGGCCCATGCAAAGACGAGCCAGATAAATAGAAGTGTCCCCTACAATGATGCCAAATACTGAAAACTGTTTCTGCAGCAATGAAAAAAGTTTTCTGGTTTTATAGGGACGCTTTCTTAAAAAGCATTTAAGAGACAATGCTTTCATGTTGGGGGGCTGGAACAGCAATATATCACTTCCTGCTAAGGGCTGGTCAGCAAGCCTGGGTTTCCATTATGTACATGATTTTGTGTAATTTACAGACAGGAATCATTAGATGCAATGATAAATGATTAAAATTCAATAAGCTGAAGCAAAATTGCAGTTCAGTATGTGGCCACACTTGAGCAGACAGAGGCAAAATTTATTTTATTTAAAATATTTGCTACAGTTTATTTTCACAGCTCTCTTCAATGTGTACTATGTTTCCTATCTGTCCTTGGTATCCAACACTTCCAGACAGATCCATTCCAGTGCAGAGAACAAGGTAGCTTATGGCTCTTTTTAATTAAGTGAATGGCGCGAGCATGTGTTGGTGAATTTTCGCTTTAAAGGGACCGTGGAAGATTTGACTTCTGGAGGTGGAATGCAGTCCTGCTTTGCTTCTGTCCCACTCGGAGCAGGTTAATGCTCCAGAGGCCTCTCCTCTTAGATCTCCCTTCGTTACCAAAGCCCTTCCTCTGGTGTGAAGTGATGGATGCCTGGAAATGAACTGTGCGGGGATTTATTCCGGGAGAGGAGATAAAAATAATTCGGCATGTTTCTCTTCATCATGAAACATTGAACATTTACGTGAATTATGAGCAGCCAATGCGTCTTGTTCTCAAGAGAGTCAGGTAGGAATAGAGTTTATAGCTGACGTGATAAGCCTGCCCCAGAAGTCCTTGTTGACTTACATATCCAGAAATAACCCAGTTTTCAAAGGCTGGGGGACTGTCCAGTGATTTAGGAAAAAAAAATGCTAGGACGTTAAATCCAAACAAGAAAAAGCTGGCACTTTTTCAGCACAGCTAGATTGAGAAGCAAAGAGAAAGAAACAGGAAGGGCCATTGTAGAACAGTGCCACTGGAATTAAATAGATAACTTGTGAGGTGGGGAATTTCCCCAGATAGGATTTGGCTGCATGCCTGCTCCAGTTAAGCACTTTCTGACGGTAAGGCTACAGCAGGGAGAAGCTGGGACTTTCAAAGAAAGTTTATCTCTACTTGTTCCAGTCTTATTCTCTAATTGGCCTGGACTCTAGACCATTAGAATAGCTGACAGATGCTACAGGACTAAAAGTATTAGTAACTAATGCAGTTAATGATCTTGAATAGGCTTATTACATGAGGGATGAATTCTCCTTTATTTCGCGGGAGTGTAAAGGAACCTTGCCATAGGCATTAATTGCATTTAATTCCATGTTAGGGCTCATTCGTCCTACCACCATCTTGGATAACAGCCCAACGACAACTGTGATTCCCTCTGGAAGTGTTTCTTCTGGTCAAGTACTCTAGCTACACAAAACTGAAGACACTTCTGCTACATTGCTTTAAGGACTTTTTAAAAAAATGTAATATTAAAATAATCTGCTTTCAGGAGTTTAGAAATTGGCTAGCAAAAACATGTAGGAGCACAGATGGGTGCAATACTTTCACTTTGTGCCTCAGATGATACCAGATGCCAAGCCTCAGGAGGCGCTCAGTTGCCAGCAAGGTACAAATAGAGGTTTACAAAAGGTGAAACGGAAGGTTGTCTCCTTGCCATGTTTTCACGCAGCATGCTCTGGTGAAATCTCAGCCTGTCCTGAGAGAAATAACAACTTATTAGTTTAGAAATTCTAGTTTCTCTTTTTGTCACAGCATTTTCTCTTGGATTACTTTCTCCATGATTCCTTAAGATAACTGCGACCAGGTGCTCAGTTCTAGCTGAGGAAGGGAGGGAGTGACGTTTTTGAAGGTGGGTAGTGCCACTCGCTGCTGACATTTGAGAAGGGAGCAGGAGGCTGAGGATGCAGAAGGAGCTACGGACCTTGATTGTCTTTTCAGAGCACACCTTCTATCGATTAGTAGTCACGCAACTAACTATCAGAAGATATTCACCTCTGATACCAAGGCCTGAGGCAGCATATGTTGTGCCATGTCCCAAAGCAGTCTCCGATCTGTTAGTGTGGAAGCACTGTTCACAGAATGGGGGTGGGCGATGCGGGGGTGGGTCAGAGGATCTCTTTTGAAGCGAGCGCGCTTATTCAGCTTTCCCATAAGAGAAGCTACAGACAGCTGAGTTATTTCCATAACACCATATTTCCATAACACCTCCACCTCACCGGCATTCACCTACCTCGTCATTTTGCGGGGTTTGTGTGTAGCTGTTTCCCAGGTCTGGGCTGATGGCAGGGCTTGGGAGGGCAGCTAGCCTACAATTTCGTGCACCTTGACCAGCCACATTTGTCCTTTAAAAATAAAACCAAACTTGTGATACTGCTTCAGCCCCCCCACTCCCTCTGCATTTTTTTGCAATGATTTCACGTGCCTGGAACTGACTCCTCAGCTAGTATAAACCAGTGTGGCTCCGCTGAAACCGGTAGAGCTGCACTGGTTTACGTGAGCTGCCAATCTGCCAGGCTTTGACGGCAATACTGGAGTGCTGCAGACATTGTGCACCCAACAGGGTGATTCAAAAGGCTGTTACACCACTGAGCACTTTTGCCTATAGATCCAAAGCCTAGTGTATGTGGGTCCTAATTTCTGCTCCTGCTTGCTTTGGGACATCACTTCAATACTGGGCCTTTCTGCCATCAGGAGAGGCTGCTGATGCCCCTTGTAGTTGAGTTTCTGACATGGCAACCTACTGCTCTGTGGATAAGGCTGGCAGGGAGTGAGATTTCCATTTTAGGAAGACTTCTGAGAGTTTAATGCTGGTTTCCATTTGCTTTTTGTGAAAATACAAATATGACTCACCTTCAGAAAATAAAACCCCCAAAACCAAGCCCCTGGTCATGAGTCCCGAAGTCAGGCAGGGAGTCAGACGTTTCCAGCGAGGATTCCCTGTGCCCCGCATGAATGCTGCAACTGCTGCTAGAGCAGGACAGGGAGCAGAGCTATGCCTGGCCCAAGCAGCATTTTCTAATAGTGATGCATTTTGGTTAGAGGTTTCTTTGGGTTTTTTTGAATTTTTTTCCTAATTAGTGGGTTTAATTTGCTTTTTTATTGGCTTTATTAGAAAAATTAGCCTAACCAAAGAAACTAACACATTCTATTTTCCAACTTCCCAGGTCAGGGAAAGGGCCGAAATAGCAAAAGTGCATGGCAAGGCTCAAACAGTTTATTAAACATGAAGCAATCTCATCCTACCCTCTGTATTAAAACATTAAACTTCCACATTTCTTCTTTGAATTCACAACTGTCATTTTCAAATAGGCTTGGGCTATATTAAATCATTGATTAATAGTTAGTTTTTGTAGCAAACTGGTTTTCTCCTCCCTCTTCAATGTTCACTCAGTTCACTGAAATTTTAATATTATGCCTCTGCAATTTATTGACAGGTTATCTTTGGATAGACCTAAAATGAAAATAGAATAAAGAAGTTAGAATTAGAAGCTAAAGAACTTTACCCTAAATTATTCCAGCAAGTGTTGAGAAGTACAAGAGAAGTAGTGCTACTTGCTGAAATATGACTTATGGAAACAGGAAAATATCAGGCCGACTGATAGAGGTGATTAGAGGGACTCAAGCTTTCATAACTTTCTTGGCAACATCGCAATTATTAATTAGGAAGGATATGTTATTCACAGCGATATAATTCTGCAACTGGAGATAAAATATTTCCACAGTCTGTGATCTGAGAGTGGTGTGCAGGAAACCGCATTAGGTGGTTGGACCGGTGCCACGGGGACACAGTGATGCTGCGTTTTAGGGCTGGCCACTGCCGGTGACCAGAAGGACGCTGATGCCGAGCGTTCCCGTATGCAGGTTGGGGTGGGTTTGTGTGGTAAATGGCAGCTGCCACGCCAAGCCCCACCACCCAGCAGGAGGGTGAGCTGTGTGCTGACCTTCTCCGGGCAACTCACGCCAGCGGACGCTGTGCCATGCCATCATTCCCCAGAAACTCGGTGCGGTACCAGGCAGGTAGAGGAAAAGAATATCCCCTGGGAATTAATCTGTGATATTTTGGTGCTACCCTCAAAACAAACCAGTCTGTAGCTGTGTGGCTTTGCTGGACAATTTGTTTCTGGAAAAGATGGAAGAATAACTGTGGTCACCCACAGAACCATTAGACGGTACACTTAATGCTCTTGCTGCTCATTGTGGGTGTTTTCCTTGTTCAGTTTACCATAATTTAACAATTATTCATTCCAGCCATTTAAATAGTGCCCAGACAATGGGCTTTCTGATGGTATGAGCAATTACTGCATCTTCCCAGGCCCCACCATGGGCGGAGACTGGGGACCTGCCCAGGGGCTTCTGGCAGGAATTGGGCTGATTTGAGGAGGAACAGCCACTCTCTGGGCTGACACCACTGCTTAGCCTCCGTGATCTGTAGTACAAGAGATCGGCTCCTCTGCTGTTACCTATTTATAACCTGGAATTCTCCCAAGCTTAAAAATGCAAACCCAGACAGAGAGACGAAGCCTGGGACCCTGCAACACCCCACTTGGAACCAGGATGAGATGCCGTAGGGAGCACAGGGAGACCAAATGGCTTGCTGCGGGGCGGCAGCCCTGCCAGGACCCACAGGCAGGCTGAGGTCAGGAGGCCTGATCCCCAGCTAGGAAACCACCTTTTCCCCTGAACCTGTGTGAGCGCATGGCTGCAGCACGTCTTTCAGCTGCCGGCGCTGGCTGTGTAGCCCTGCTCGGCCCAGGGCCCGTCTGCTCCCAGCAAAGCCGGTGGGAGCAGAAGCAAGCATGGGCATCTCCGGTCTTGATTGCAGTCGTTGCAGCTGTATGAATATGTGTTGCTCGTTCCTTGAACTTACAATGTTTCTCACGTTAAAGTGTGCCAAAATGCTTCCCAGCCTCTTTTAGAAAATGAAAGGAGTAAGAAAAAAAACACAAACCAGAAGTCCTGCTCCTGCTCCTGTTGAGGGTGCTGGTGCTTTGGCACAGCAGCAGAAGANGAAACTTTAATAGTGCCTGAAGGGGTACCAAAGGAGACTGGCTGGGAGGTGCGCAGGCAGAATAGACTAGAACTACAGAATGGCCTGAGCAGAGCGTCTAAATACTGCTGGAGGTTACAGCTACAGCAGCGAACAAAAATGGCCCGGTGCTTGTTTTCCAGTGCCGAGGGCCAGACTCCTGCTTGCGCAGCTGAACTCTCTTCTCTGCACGCTGGTAAAACTGGGTTGCCTTGTTTCTGCTGCGTCCTGGGAGAGTCCCTGGCCAGTGCTCTTCCCACCAGCACGGGCTGGCTCTGGCCACAGCTGGCCAGGGCACGGCAACCAACAGTGAACACGAAGAGAGAGCCCTGTGGGCGATGCCGAGAGCCAGGTCTCCTTGGGCAGGAGCAGCCTCCAATTCCTGAGTCACTTCTCACTGCTAATGGGGAAAAAATGTGCCCAAGCAAAATTCCCTCACTGATGGTCCCTGTGTCACCTGTGTTTGACTTTAAAGGCCTGGTAAACAAGGAAAGAACCCTGTGGGCTGGTTAAGGCTCTCTCTTAGGTTTATTTCTTGCATCTCTGAGCAGGCTGCTGCTTTACATTAGGTGCTTTTTAGAGCAAGTAGAATAATTTTGGACTCCCGTTCAGAGGTGGTGGCCCTCGTGCTGACCACAGGCGGTCATGCTCGCCTCATGACCTTTCTTCAATCTGTCTGGCCCTGTTTTCTTTGTGCAAGGCAACAGGCTTGGGGTTCAGAGGTACCTCGTGGCAGAACGGTAATTCAGTTAACAGCAGTGGTTGTAAAACGCACTGATAAAGCAGAGCAGATGTTGAAGTGCAAACACTGTTTCTGGACATGCGTGCACCACTCTCCCCAAAGTGGCCTTGCAGGGCAGAATTGCTATCGATTCAATGACATCATGCTGACTGGAGAAACGCTCCTGTAATCAGATAGCTGAGAAATGCTACGGGCTCTTTTGTCACTTGAATGCTTTCCATCAGCATCTCCTGCTAGATATTCACTTTTGTTTGTACATAAATTGCCTCCAAAAATAATCCGGTGTGAACACAATACCCACTTTTTCCAGTCTCCAAACTTGTCTTCAAGGAAAAAAAGAAACACCTATACTGGAGCACAATGATGTGTTGTGCACAGATTTGTATAATGCATATTCTCAGCTTGGCACGAGGAACGACCTTCTTCCATGGGGTTAAGCCACAGCAAACAGAACGTGTGATGAATGTCTGGGGGATATTGTTACCACGTGTGCCTGGCACATGGGAAAGAAAAGATGAAATATCTGACTTGTATTTCCCAGTCATTTTCATCCTACATCAAAACAAACTTTTCCTTATATAAACAGAGATAATTAGTTAATCCATATACTGCCAGTATCTACTTTGATACAAAATCAAACACTGTTCTGCATTCAGGATATTTTTCCTGCGACAGAAATAACAACAGAAATGATATATTCAAGTCTCATGAAATGGACTGTAACATTTGGCGATGCATGCAGGTCTTGGAATATGTGTTTTACTAAGAGTTAGCTGTGCTGAGTATCATCCTTTGAATTTCCCATGTCACACACATTAAAAAAAAATAAACAGCAGTGTTTATTGAGCAACTGTCTTTGCCCCTCAACTCAAAGGAGGCATTGTACTGTCCACCTGCAGATCTTCTTAACTTTCCTCCTCCTTTCTCCTCTTTTGTCATGCTGAAAGCTTTCCTACTTGAAAGGACAGAAAGGCATTTATTGTTTTTACACTGAATTGCAGACCTTCATATGTGGAATTTCCAGGCAATATAGTCAAGATACAGAAAGCCTTCAAGTTTGAAAATAAATAGGAGCCCCCTTTCTTTAACACGACAAAGTAACCTCAGAAAAGCTGAAGGAGGAAATCACCCAGTGCCTCTACCCTATGGTGTCTAGTTCCTATGCAAATACAAGATACTGCATGGTAACACTGGGGCATAACACTTCTTGCCCACACTGCATGGTTGTGTGCACCTCCTGCCATTGTAACATGTTGCGCACACACAAATCTTATTACCTCTATGCTCATCAAGTTTGAGATGCAGCAACAATATATGGTACCCATATGGTTCTCGCTGCTTCGGTAAAGTATACTAGGGAATTACTCAGCTGTACTTTAGCAGTTGTGAAGGTTTAATATGACTCTTTCATTTAACCTCTCCCTCTTTTGATGCTCTGTTTCTAGTAGAAGCAGTGACTACTTTGAAATGCTTAGAATTAGTCTCTTAAAGGAATTTCTTGCAGAACTGCAGAGCCCAAGTGAGCTCATTGCTGTTCCCACTTGATCTCGGGTTGCCACTGGCACTGAGGGATGCTGAAGGCTTGCCACTGGCCCATGGGTGATATGTATGCTTAGCCAGGGAATTGCTGGGGTAATGCAAAACTCAGTGAGTCATATAAGCTACTTGTTAAGAAGATCTGGAGTCTTTCAAGTGTCTCTGGCTCATTAAAATCCGAACTGAACAGGAGGACCCAGATCTGACAGCTCAATGAGTCGTATGAACTCTTACGACATTTATTTTGATACCATAAACACTATGTCCAAATAGTGATGCTGAATCTCAATCTAGAGCTGTTTGGGAATGTTTGTCCTAATTTTATCTTGGTAACCACTAAAAAAGAAATCATAAATGAAATTTGTCCTCCTGCTGTAGTACCGCCAGCATGTCCCTCTCTTGACCAGCAGTCTAGACACAAACCACATATGTTAACTCAAGTCTTATCTGCAGGATTGAAAAGTCTGCTGCTCCTATTGCTTTTTTTTTAATAGGTGTTAATGTTTCTGGATACACTTTAAAGGATACTTTACAGATGTGTATGGATAGTACTCACCAGTAATGTATTGTAAACCAGGCATACACTGCAAATTGCACAATACATCACTGCTATTACTAAGCCCTGATAAAATGCCTGCTTCTGTGATAAATGTGTTCTAGCCCTTTCATATGTTACTTGAGTAAATGATAAAAGCGGCAGTTAAATTTTAATAGGGTATGTTTACAAAGGCATTTTTAAACTAATGCCAAAATACACAATCTGTAGTCTGTATTTTTATACATCCCAAGGTGGAGTTTAGGTTATTTTTATGGTAAACATATGGCAGCTTGTTTTACTTACTATTTTTTTCCAAATAAAGTTTTTTCATTAGACTGGCCCTTTTTGTTGATGTATTCAGGCTGTTGGAAGAATTGGGCATGATGGATGTATCATGGCTAAGTTTCCTCCGTTTTTAGGGAGGATAAAGGGCTGGCACACGTTCATAGCTTTGCTTCAGTTAAAAACAAAGTGTACAAGTGAAAAAAGAAAATTTGGGCATATGGCTAATGATCTGAATCTGATGAGCTTTTTCATGGAAAAGTCATTGTTACCTGCTGGACAACTTCTGAAACTTTGTCCCAAAATAAATACATGTAGGAGAATTGTAGTATCGTCTGTGGTGTGCTATTCCTTGTTTGGGGTCCTTGTACAAAAGGTTCCACAAAAATGGTCCACAGAATACCTTCTCCTGGAGCTTGATTCAATGCTTATTTCAACTGAGGGAGGTGTTTTCTCTGACTTACAACAGTCTGAATCAGGACTGAACTCCTGCAAAAGCGAAAAATTTTGAAACTTTTTGCATCTGTAGAAATCGGAAGAGTTGTTCTATGGAAATAGGAAGAAGTGTTCACTGAGAAGTGAATGGTTGTATTAGATGCTTTGGATCACTTAAATCTCACTCAGCTGTCTCAGACCTCAGTGAGTGTCTGCTCTACCTGGAGTAGACACCTCCATTAAGCAGTTTTTAACCCTGCCTCAGGATCTTGACAGTTCTTACATAGTGCGTGCAAACCTTTTGTTCCATGCCTGATACTTAAACCTGCCATATGCATAGTTTATCATAATAGCAATAGTAATAGTAATAGTTTGCAGCTAGGTGAATCAGTTCACAGGAGATACAGTTAAGTCAGAAGAAAATGTTATCTGTCCTAAATGCCATAAAATGTTACAGCTCAGTCCTGGCTAATAGCTGTGGTGATGGATGAATGTTAATACGCAGGTACAAGCACTGGGATTTGTTTGTAGCTTGATCCCATGCCTTGTGCGGGCCACTTCTTCTGTATCAGGATGAGACTGAGACACATCTGGCTGCTGGGTTTTACAGCTGTTTTCTCTGTTCCTTTCTTGTTTTGAGGGCCAGTCCTCTGAGCCAACCCTGTACTGAGGCTTTGGAGAGGCAGCCACAAGACCCTACGTAATTTCCTGGTTTTCCTGTTTGTCACAACAGAGCCCGCTGCAGGATGCAGCAGCCCTCCAGATCCAGCTGCATAAGACATCTAACCAGCCCCTTCCCTTTCTGCGGCCTCTGGGCTTGTGGGCACGTGCTTTCCTTCACACATGGGCATAGTCCCAGTGCAGGTAGCACCACAACTCATGCATACAATTAAACAAGTATGTGCATGCTCATAGGGTTGAGGCCAAAAATCACATCATACTGGCTTAGCAAGGGGCAAATTTGACCAGCGGTTTTAACAACCCTGTGACGTCACATTCGCTTGACCTCTCGTGAGTAATGTAATTACAGCCTGGGATGAGCGAGACATGAAATATAGGATACGAGAAGAAATTACAAGGTAGTGACAAGACAGAAAAGTTAGCTTTGCCGGTAGGTCCAGTGTGAGTGAAGTCCAGAGACCTGGGGACATGGTTGCAAGGGTCGACAATTGAGGGAAGAGGACGGAGTGACCCAAGTGGGTTTCATTTTCCTTAACACCAGCAGTCACTGAGCGAGCTGCCCATACCAAGTTCCTCCTGCAAAGTTGTGGGGTGAAATGGTTATGTCTGGGGGCCTGGGCATCCTACCAGTCCTAGATGACTATCTATTGATTTTAAGGAGGGTCTGGGGGGGGGGCTAGCTGAGTCTAGACCCTTCTTAGGTGATGAAATTATTTAGATGAGATAAATTCCATGAAAACCACATAACATAGGAGGGAGGCAGTGGCTGGGACTAAGAGCTGAATCTAAAGTTGCTGGAGCGTCACGGGTTTCTTGAACCAAAGTTGCCTGGGACTGTCCTACAGAGGTGCAAAGGGAGACATGAGGGAGGAATTGAGAAGGCCATACTTGAGATAGATAGACAGCAGTTAGTTATGCTATGCCTGGAGTTGTTTTGTGTGGGGAGGAGGTTGGTGGTCATTTGCCTGTGTGGGAGCTGGCCTCCTGGAGAAGGAGGTTGCAATAGCGGTGGGGAGAGATGGTGGCCTGGAAAGAGGAGGTTTTTGGACAAGGAGAGGTGGAGTGGAGGAAACAACTTGCCTGGCTGAACTGTAGGGATGAGCAGGGAGCCTGATGTGTATCTCTGGGGAAGGATGATCCAAACTTGAGGCTCAGGGTCAGTGGTGGTGATGGGGAAGCATCAGCCACAGATGGTATGGGAGAACCTGAATGAGAGGGAGGATGAAACGGTGTGCTGGGGTGAGAGGAGATGTTGAGCTGGAGGGAGACTGCTGAGGAGGGCTTATTCCTTCCTTGGGCAGCACAAAGGTGCCTACAGGTGTCCCATAATCAAGGTCCTCTCCAGGAGCAGATGGTCTGGCAGCTCACACTCACTAGCTACATCCCAGAAACCACCTGAGGTGCCCTGAGGGAGCGTGAGAGGAGTCCACTGAGAGGATTCACAAAGATTTCCAGGAGGTTAAAAATTTACCAGTTTGGGACCAAGAGTCTAGCACTGTTTGTTCTGTCCACAAGTGAAATAAAACTGACCAAACGCCCTTCCTCCTCATTATCGAGGGGAGTGGGCTGGCACACGTCACATCCTCCTTTCACCCACGCCACCATCACTTCAGCTAATTTCATGCTCACTGGGGCTGGGCTAGGACTCCCCAGAGTGTCCTTTTGTGATAGATACCAGGGGTGGAAGTGGGACTACTGGAGCCATTAGCAAGAAGGCAGGTCCCAAAAGGCAAGGGAAACCCCCAGGCCAAGCTCCCCTGCCCCATCATCAGGTATTTGAGAATACCTGGCCAATTACTTTAACTTTATGTGGGGATGGGATTGACCCGGCCAGAGAAAAGTTCTGCAGTTGTGAGGACAGTGGAAAGCGTGTAAAAGAAATTGAGGATTCAGGCACAAATCACTGTTATTGCATCTATTGAATATGCGGCAGTATTTCAGAACATGTATTACAGACAAAAAAAACACGTGTTTATTAAAACCCATACTAACCTTATTTTAATGAATATATAAATAATGCTCTGGTAACCAAGGACCAGTCTGAAGCTGTGGAAACCACTACTGAACCTGTCGAAATACTACAACTTCAGAGGATCATATTCCTAGGGCTGTTGGCTTTACTGGCCATGACAAACTGTAGCATCGAGTCCTGGAAGAACTGACCTCAGGAGATCTACCTGTCCTGGTGTCTTGGTGAACGTATAACATCTTGTCCCACAGAGGCTGAAAGCCACAGGCTGAGAGCCGCTGTGAGTGAGCTTGGCATAACTCCGGGATGCCTCCCTTTGCAAAGATGATATCATGTGAGTGGGATGGTTTGGTGCAACTCCTGCTGGTTAGTTCTTCATTAACAGCCATTACACACCTGATAAAAACATCTTATACTGCCTGTAGCAGGATGTGGCCTTAAGTGTCAGTGAATGAGGCAGGTTACACGGGCACCTCTGTCTAGTGGAAGTTCTGTAGGCAGGTGCTCTGGAAAAGTTTTGCAACCTCTGTCCCCTCATTAGTCGCAGGCAATACTGATAGGATGTCAAATGTGATGAAGCCACAGTACCGCTCAGTATGTTGAAAGCAATGTTGTGATGAGCAGCACAGTCTTTAGTTTGCTATGTAGATATAAGCACAGTTGTTAGATGTCGGGAGGCGGGGTATGACCAAACTGAATGTATGTGCATGGTGTTGGGAAGAAATAAGAGTAATGTGGAATTCAAACAGCTACAGAGGGTGGTCCCTTCTTGGCACTGTGTCAGCCTCCAGAGGCCCAAGTGAAGGCTCAGGATGTCATTGTGCTAGTGGTAGGGCAAGCGTGGATGAGGATGGGATAGCTGGTGTAAATTTTCCTAGCCAGCGTGAAAGATATTTGTACCTGGTGCCTGGTACCTGAACTCAGATGACCTGGTCATAAAGGAAAGACTTAAAACAAAACAATTCTTGTTAAATATTATCTATACTTGTGTTTCTTTTTGAAGAAACTATTGTGCTATTTTGAAGATTACTGCAGTGACACCAAATGACGAAGATCCATCACTGTAACCTGTGAAATGTACCTGTGGCACACTGGGCTCCGAACCACGGGTGAAGTCCCCAAAGCTCAAACTGCATTAAACACTGTGGGCTGACTCCTAGCAGGTGCCAGTCTTTCAGTGGACAGATTATGCATCAAAACAGTGCAGTGAAGACACCAGACCAAGCCACTGCTCTTCGACAGGGTACTTCCAGGACTAGATTCTACTGTTTGTTGAAGTAGCAGTCCCAGGGATGTGACCTTCCTAAATCACAGAGCGGCCATTGACTTAGTCAAGCTCGGGACTGGACTTTGCGTGTTTCTGCATTCCCATGGGCTGTGGTATGTGTGTGGCAGCTCCAGTTAAAAATTGTTTCCACAGGTGCCAGTCACTCGTGCTTTTTTGCTCTGGAGGGTCTCAGGTTAGCCTTTGGCGTGTTGGCTGGCATGCCAGGTACAACAGAAACTCTTGCGACTTCTCTTGGATCTTGCAAAAGTGTATTTCTTTTTCTTCCCCTCCTGCCCACCCCGTAGTGCTCAGCTCCCAGTTATAGGAAGAAATTTCATGGGTGTATGTGTCTGTGGGGGTTGAGGGTAGGTTATATATACAGTAAAGTTTCTGGTCTTCATGAGATCAGAGAAAAATGGGAAGTGCACACCCAGAAGGCCAGTAAAACAGAAGGCAAATAAAAGGAACATTATGTTAACATGAAAATTAAAAGGTTCTTGAAAGAAAAAATGTTTTGATTTTGGAGCTTTCCAGTACACGGTTTTTTTGTAAACCTGTGATTGACCATAATGGTCTTGTCTAATGTAAAATTGAGTGATATAGGCCTTTTCCAGTTGTTTTTCCTTCTGAGTGACGAGAAGCAGTTTCCAGTAAATGAACAGTAATCAGCTGCTGAATCATCGCTGTTGAGCAGAGGTTTCAAAACCTGAGCCAGATGATTGTGTGAGTGCTGTTGGCACCATGTTCCTCCGCTTTGATTGACAGAGCCAACCTTGGGCTCACCTTACCCGGGCACATGACTTCCTTGGCTTCAGGATTGCTCTGGAGAGCGAAGACTACCAGAGCTGGCCCCAGGAGGTGAGGAATGAGGGACCTGTAGGTATTTGTCAGCACATTCGGTGAGGTGGTTTAGCTAATGTTCCCCTTGCTTGGCAGCCTTTCCTTCCATATGCCAAAAATTTTTGCTCTAAAAAGAGGAGAACTTCAGGACGGATTTGGTGCCTGCTGGCTCTGCAGTCAGAAAAACAGACCTTGATTTCAGTCATGCATTCCTAAAATGTTCAAATATGTGACTAACAGAGCAATAATAGTACCTAACACAAAAACATGTGCATTCAAGCCTTTTCCTTTAGGCTCATCTGTTTTTGGACAAGAGAGAGGGTTCATCCTGACTGACCTCTGACATTTTACACTGCAAGTGACTCTAGCTCAGCTACTCATTCCGGCTCACTTTATAGCCAATGGAAGGAGACAATGTCCTCCTAGACCAAGATTCACCCCATCCTGTTGCGAGCACCTAAAACAGATCTGAGAGGACTGCAGAGGGGATGTATCTCCACACTGACTCACACCTAGTGGGCATCTAAAGTCTGGTGAGAGGAATCCCACTGTCAGCCACTGGGAAATAAGTCTGGAGACATCTTCCCACCCACCTTGCCTGGGTGGGAGCTGTGGAAGCCACAAGCTGGTGTGGTGGCCCTCTGAAGAGCAAGGGAGTGACAGCAGAGGCTCCTGAGCTGTGTTCAGAAGACCTGTGTATGCCCTGCTTTGCCTTAGTCATCTGTGTTGTGTGCCTGGCATCGCTTGCTCAGCAGCTTCTCAGTTGTGGCTGTGTGTGGGCTTTTCCAACAGGTGTGAAATGGCCTTGTGCTGCCAACATGTTTTTTTGTGCTGGCCCGCAGCGAGCAGGGATTGATGCCATGTGCTCAGCATTGATGGACTGGTCACACAACTTGCACCAGCAGCAGTAAGAAATGCCTGGGAAGTGGCATCAAAAAGCATCTACTGCTGCTGTCTCATCAGGCTTAGCTGGGATGTTTTGCTGAACTGAGGGTCTAGCTCTTTCTGTTAAAAGAGAGTTTTATTATAGCGACACTGAAACGCATTTTTACAGGGATCCCTTTTCCAGCATCATCAGTGGGGAGAACACTGTACCTGCTGTCAGAAGACCAGAATTCCTGGTTTTTATTTGTCTGCAAGGGCTGTAGCAGGGAGGTCAGAAATATGACTCAGGAAAGGAATTTTCCTTTAGAAAGTCTGCTTAAGTGGAATACCAAGGTGTGTTTGTTTACTCATTACGATGACTTGGTATCTTTACTCAACGTCATTTAAAAGTTGGTTTTTGTAAGTTGTTATCCACCCACAGGACCAGCATGATTGGTTTAGATTCAAATTGTAGCACGCTGTACACACCTGTGACTAAGCAGCAGCTGGTTTTCATAACAAATTTCTCTGTGTGTCTCCTCTAGAAGACCAAATGAAATGTAAGAGAACCGATAAAAGTGAGACGGATGCTTTGTCACTTCCAATACTTCGGATTCCTTGAGGTTTTCCCAGGAGAAGTGTCGGAACATAAAAATGAAGAAGAAAGTTGCAACTGCCCAAGTTTAAATTGGTGAGATAGAACAGGGATTTCCAGTTGTGGTAGCAAGCAAGTAAGAAATAATAATAATTCCAACATAACACTGTGGACAGATAGACCTAAAAAAACACAGAATGTGGAAAAAATTTTGATGTGAATTAGGGTTACTCCAAAACTCATGGCGGCCTAAGCAGAAATGCTAGGGAGAGAAATGCTTACGGTACAAAGCATGAGAGAAGCGCGATAAAGTGGCTTTGGCTACAGGGCAGTGGATCAGTCAGCACATGAGGGTTGTGCAAGACATGAAAAGTCTAAGAGATGGCAGCAACAGGAGAAACACACCAGTACCAGAACTTGCTGCTGGGAGTGATGGAGGGAGGAGCTCAGATGTGTATGTCCTCTTCTGTCAGAATGTGAGATATTGAAAACTTTTCCCTGGAAAATGTTTTCATGTTGTGAATTGGGATGTTTTTCAAGCTCACCTGTTTGACATATAGGAAAAGTGGACAAACTTCATATTGCCAAATTAGAAACTCTGTTTACTCTCCATGGCTTTGTGTGGCAGAGGTGGGGCATAGATTAATGAATGAAGACATTTTTTCAGGCTGGCAAAAATTCAGTGAGACTTATGTGCCAGAACAATGTAGTTAGACTTTTTACTGATTGCAGGAAATGTTAATTCGTTCACTATGGAAAAATCTCACGAAAAAAGCCCGAAACAATGAAAAAACCGGAGGGCTGGCAATATTGTGGTAGCGGTTAGTGTTGGTGAGATCACAGCTGTACTGTATGGTGTTGGTGTCCTTTGTACAGGAGAGGTGATGTCATTAGGAAAAGGAGGTGAAGCTGTTAGCCTACAGGAAGAATAGGTGATGGAGATAAGGTGAGGCCTTAAAGCATGTGCTGGAGATGACCTCTGCCTTCAGAAATGACTCATGAACCGAACGTGTGTGTTTAGACAGACGTGACACCATGTACATCGAGAGGGAAAAATACATATCTGTGAGGGGTGTTGTATGCAATTTCCATGAATTGCAGTAGCAGCCTTACTCATGAACATCATTGACAGGGATGAATAGAGCAATGGTAATGAGCGAAAAAGCCAGCCGGCAGTTCACCGCGCCCTCAGAGGCATGTGGCTGCCTTGCTTCACAGGGCAGGATCGTCCCGGGACTGCAGTTTCCATTTCAGTGGCACGAGATCCCTACTAAGTGGGAAGGGGTTGTGGGTTTGGCATGAAAGAGCGTGTGCTAATGTGGCAAGAAAGGCAGATGGGTGTCTGTGGAGGGGGAGTGCGGACCTCTCCCTTGCTGCAGCAGAGAGGTGGTGAGCGCTGGGAGGTCTGGCACGCAGGGACGTGCAATCATCTAGGCTGGAAGGGACCTCTGGTCAACCTCTGCCCCCCCCCAAACCCAGAGAAGGGCCCTGTGGCATAACATTGGGGTCAAATAACGTGTAGACACTCCTTGTAGCAGAAGTAGGGATAAACCCTGTGATGCTGACTGTATTCGGCTGACACTTTCTCCCTGGCATTTTAGAAACCTGAAACCCAGGTGGGGACCTCCTCAGAAGTACCTGTGGGGCATGGGACATCCCCTCCTGAAACACCCCACCCCATCCCCAGCCAACAGTGCTGGCAGCCCACCTCCCACCACCACTGCCAGCAGATTTGAGACCAACATCCGCCTCTGGCTGGTTGATCCAGGACTGTCCCTGGTGATCACCCCAATTGCCTGGCCTCCATCTGTCCCCTTTGCCACTGTCACCCTGCGGGAAGGGGCTGGGGTCCTCCTACCCATTATCTCAGCCCCATCTTAAGGAGCAGGCTGGGAGGGACAGGGTCTCCATGCGCCATCTGGTTTCATTATATTATGCTGGTCTCTCCGTGTGAGGTCCTCAGCACCCACCCCAGGGGCTGGTACACATCGTCCTTGTGTGTCACCATCAGCCAGCCGCAGAAAGCTATGACAGTCAGCTTGAAACTGGGGGGAGCTGCGGTTTTATTTGTGCGTCCTTGTTCCCTAACCTTTGAGTGATCCCAGGCCACACCATCTCTGCAGCCACTGGAAAAACAAATTTCTTTTTCTTTTCCCTGTGCTCTCTTTTTGTTTTAAACAACATCTTACGTTCTGCTGCCTCCCCATAGTTCTAGGACCTGGGGCTTTTTGGTAGGTCTCGTGGTTCTGGGAACTTATGATAAGATCAAGCTGTAAAAAATGAAGACAATTCCAGATAATTTTCCACTCTGAGCACTGCGGAGCCCTTTCTAAGTGGTGTTTGTAAAAATATGGTCTCCCTTGTCACCACAGAAATTCAGATACGTTTCCCCACTCATCTGGCAAACACTGTTCACATCTTCCAATGTTTCAAAAGGAATGGCAATTAACAAAGCTATTTATGTTCCTAAGTAAATTAAAAAAAGCTATGTCATGACATATTTGTTGTATCAGCATCATCTGCTTAGCCCAGATTTTTGAATACCATTTGCTGGGAGTTTATTTTGAAAGATGTCCAAAAGATGTGGTGGTGCCGTCCAGNGGCGCAGATGATCTTTCTTCCCCAGTGTCATGGCGATGGGNTGAGGCAATTCGTCTGNCCTNTTCTGAGTTTTCACCTTTATCTGATCTGCCCACACTTGCAAATGGCTCGTGCCTTTTCAGCCCTGCCTGGATGGAGATAAATTTCTTCTGGGAGGAGCGCTGGTAGCAAGAGCAAACTTCCTCCCCCCGCCCCGTAGGTGGCTGAAAAATATAATCTTTGAAAATTAAAGGCTGTAATTACCTCTCAGGGAGCTGCGCACATGGAAGCACTCCCCACTGTGGTGCAGGGATGGAGGAGAGCCAGCGGTGCCTCTTCAGGGATGTTGTCTCTGTGGGTTATGGTCCACGTGCCCGCACAAGGGCCAGGCTTAGGGAAAAGCAGCAAACTTCAGAGTTTCATAGGAAAACAGTAGAAATCTCCTCTAAAAGGTAACACAGGTTCCCTTTGTAATTATTTTCACCATGTCCTGTTGCTAGAAGGCGGTAGGGATGTTGTGGTTGCAGCGTTACTGCTACACCATCCAGGCTGATGGGAATGGTGTGGGTCTTCTGATTTTCTCCATTTGCTCACCTGAGCTGTGAACAGAAACATTTCAGCGGCAAATACTGATCCCTGTCTTGGCAAGCCAGCTGAAGAGTCAGCATCCCCACACTTGTTGCCATCTCTGTGGTTTCCTTAGTGCCCTACGGGGCAAGGTGGTGGCAGGCCCCGTGCCACCAAGAGGGTCTCGTGGAGGCTTTTCCTCTCAGGTCCCCTCTCATGTACATCTGTTTGGGAGGCAGCAGAGGTTGTTGGCTTATTTTTAATAGAAAGTCTCATTTGTCATCATTTAGGATGTGTCACCAAAGGTGAATGGCGCTTGCAAGCTGCCCAAGGTGAGCAAGTTGTGGTGAGCTTCACGGGACACCTGGCAGCCTTTGGACCTCTACCGAACCTAAAGTGCAAACTGATACTGTGGGAATGTGGACCCATGCAGCCTGAGGATGCGTACACAAAACAAACAAGCTGAGTCCCAACAAACTGCAGCAACGCCCACACAGCATTAATCCTAGAGTGGCTCTTACGCAAAAAGAAAAAAAGAGAAAAAAACCCAGCCCACGCAGGGTACAGCACACTCATGTCTGTGGGGCTTTGGCCAGGACCGCAGGCACGCTGGTATGCTTATTCATCGAGCGGCTATTCCTCAACGGCCATCCTCCAGCTGACTGACTCCAGCCCACCCTCTTCCCCCACCCTGGACCAGCTCCCCAGCACCCCAGCAATCTTCTGATCCAGCTTTTTAGCTTCTCCATCTAAAAAGCACCACCGCCAGTGACCCGAAGGCACACGTTTGCTTTGAGTTCAGCGCTCCAGGTGCATGTGCCCAAGGAGAAGAAAGGGATTTCTGTCTAGAAAAATCAGTGGAGGTGGAAAAAAAATCGCACTGCAAAGCCAGGCTGAAAGGAAAGCATCGCCCGTGCAGTGCTCTGGGCTATAACTCACCCTGGCTGCCTGAACAGGCCGGAGCAGCCAGACCCTGTGCGTGGGCACTGGGCATCTGCACACGATTCTCCTGGTAAAAGGAGATCCCCCAGCAACTCCTGGAAATACTGACAATTCTCCCCAATTTAGGTAGTGAATTTGAAACTGGCCACAAAAGTGAGCGCTGACTGCCTGGGTCTAGTGCAGGCATTGGCCAGTCAGCGCTGCTCAGATGAAAGCAGTTTTGCAGGAAGCTGAAAATGCCAAAAATAGCAGTGTTTGGGTAAATCTTTGTATTTGCTTACAGATTTCGTGGGTGTTTTTAAATCTCAATGAGATGCATATGGTCACTTTTACCTTGGAGTCAAACTTACACAAGTCAGGATAAGAACCACCAGAAGAAGAACTGCTTTTATGTTGTGCTGGACACATATTTTCCTCCCTCCATCTTTAGCTGAGTCTGTAAAAATGTAAACAAGCACCCAAAACATGAAACTGTCTGTGCACAGATTTTCAACACTCACGCTCTTTCCCCTCTTCCTCCGAAGTCTCCCTTTAACCCTGCTGGCGGGTCTTTTCTGATTTCACTCACGTTGATTTAAGGACGGGGCTATATTTTCTCCTGGAAAAGCTGAAGCACAAAGGCCAGTCGACATTTTTTTCTTTTAATGGGACGCAGCATCCATTCTTAGAGTGCCAAGAGTCAAAGCGCTTGCTGGTCATGGCTTTCCAAGAAAAAATCACTTATCAGCTAAAATTAATCCTGGGAAGTTTCAAACCAACAGGAATAATCCTCGAGAAAGCTGGATCATAAACAGGGGGTGAGAAAACAAACAGTGCTTTGAATGCTGTTGCTTGTGATGTTGCTCCGACAGAAGGAAACAGGCTCAGACTTTAACGGATCAAAGGAAACAAAGTACTGGCTCGGCTTCACTCACTGTACCCAGCAAGCTGTATATACTCAGTAACAGCTAGACTATTTTTTTCCTCCTACAAGTAAAACATATGTCTCAAGCAACTATCATTTGTAAACCGTGGTATGTAACAGTTTCTGAACCAGGGAGCAGGTTCTTTGTTGCAGATTAGGGTTAGCAGGTGGTTTCATTGCATGACAGGTTTAGTAAAACACCGCGGGATGGTGGACTGAAACTAATGCCACTTCAAATGTGCATTTTAACAGGGTGCTAGGAGCGCAGCAAGTGCATTTAAGGTGTATTCTGAAGGAAAAAAACCCGAAGGTTTGTGCATCATGAGGGAATTTTATTTGCCTAAAAGGGAATCACGCTAAGTTTTGTGGAATATAGTGCCATCACCTCTTCCCAAATTTTTTAATTAAATCTGAAGACATAAATACATTGTAATAGTATGGCAAGTATGTAATACAAGAGAAACATATATATCACCTAAGAAAAAAATAAGTTTAAAAATCTTACAGCTGCCTGTGCAGCAGAAGTTTGAACACCTTTTGTTCTGTGATTAAAGAGCATCACCATAAATACCTTTTTTTTTTCCATGTGTCTTGGCCTAATTCAGTGCACAGGATGCCTGGTGGTCTTAAAAGATTCAAAGCTGATCTTTCAGAGTCAAGTCCAATTCTAATATTAATTTTACAACTAACACAAACAGTCAGAACACTACCTGCTGCTAAACATAGTTGCACAAGCTCAAATTAAAGTGCACTCTAATTTACCCAGAGCTGTGCTATATATCATGTTTTATACTGGTTATCATCAACTACCCAGTTTGTCCAACACTTTAGATGTTATTACTTCAAGGAGAGGTTGCAGCTGCTCTGTGCCAAAATTGCCAGTTGTACTGGGTTGACACAACCATTAAACTCCTGCAGACTGAAGCCAATTTCATTATGAATCATGGATTTTGTGGATTACCACATGCTTACTTAAAAGGACAAATAGCTTTGCTACTACAGGAATAACAGTCTCGGGAAGATCAAAAGCAAGAAGGAAAAAAAATGCCTCCAGTCACGAAGAACGCTCAAAGCAAGTGGTGGCACAAGGATTATATATTACCCATGCATGTAGAGCAAAGCAAACTGTCATTAAATGTTCCCAGGAAGGCAGCTGAAGAAAGCTGGCAAACTCTTTTAGGCAGTGGGCATTTGGAGGCCAGGATTTTTTTTTTAATAGGTGCTTTTTGTTAAGCTCCTTACGGCAGCTATAAGAAAATGTCATGCTTGTCTTGGACTTTTATGAACACGTTTGAAAATCAGGGCCAGGGCTTAAGGACTCAGGAACTCGGCGTTGGACAGGAGCAGAAGGAGGCGGATAGGTTTTTGCTCTAGTTGACGCTTCTGAAAACCTAAATACTTACTGATACTTACTTACCCTAACTTACAGCCACCAAGTCCTGTTTAGAACTGCAAATACGAATTCCTGCATATAGTCCATCCCTGTGTATGGAGGAGAGGAAATACAAGAAACAGCCATTTTGACCTAGTGGCAGTGCACCCCAAGTGAAGACCTATCTGATGTGTTTGCAGAGCCAGCTTCTTTTAAAAAAAACCAGTATCTGCATAGTACAGTGTCCCTTCTATGCCACACACCTGGCTGCAGGGATGACACTTCCTGCCTGCACAGTCTTCAGGAGCAACGCAGGAGTCTCAAGCAGCAGCTGTTTTTCTTTCCAGGGTCTATTTTAAAAGATTTAAAAAAGGTAAAATCAAAGAGCAAGGCAACAAGTGTGACAATTTAGCCACAGGTCACTTCAAGGCATCCCTCAACTGCCATAGGCTCTCTGCCAGCCTCACCAGACACCCCATGCCAGAGATGGTGGGCTCATGCCAGCTTCAGCCACAGCCCTCGTGCCGTAGGGGCTCTGGGAGGCAGCCAGCACAGCCCAGCTTGTGCCCACACAGCCACTGCTCTGTCATCACCACTGTCATCCCCAGGACCTCTCCTCATGTTCGTCGGAGCATCAGCACTGCGCAGAGACCAAAAGCTAAAGCTTAAACCAAGGATTTTTTTCCTTCAGTGCTATGGCACACTTCCCAAGTGTTTAAGAATAGAGTAGGATAGAATAAGAGAATGGCAACTTCTCTTATTTCTTTTCCAGCTTGAAGGAAGAAGGGTTTGAGCTGCTTTTGAGCAACTTGAGGTCCTCCCCTCAAGCCCAGGCTTGAGTGTGGCTGCAGAGAGGTGCATAACTACATGTGCTGAAGGAGAAGAAACCCTGGAAAATGAGAGGTGACTTCAGTCTGGGGAGTGCCAGTTCTTTCTTTACTTCAGTTTGCACGTGTAAACCATCTCCATGGGCTTTGCCTAGCCCCTCTGAGAGCTTTGTTTCCCACCTTCATGAGCTGAGAGGCATGTAGCTGGCCACTGCTATTCACATATGTGGAGAGAGAGAGACAGTCTTTCAGGTAGGCGTGAGGAGCTTCAGGTGGTGGGCTGATGGTGCGCTGTGACTTTGGCAGCAGGAAACAGGCTGGTGCTTGGTGCTGCGTTCATGGCCTGTGGGATAAGTGTGCAGAGGAACTAGTTCAGATTTTTCATTCTAGCTTTATTTCATGGCAGATATATTTATTTACATTGCCTCTGGCCATTACAGATGTGTGTTCAACAAATGAAAGCACTGGAGGCTTTAAAGCATCTCTGATTTTCAGGATGAAGCAAAGAGAAAAATCTATATATTTTTTACATGGGGGCTGGAGCTCCCCTCTGCCAAAGGCAGAGAAGGAAACATGGGATGTTGTTGTCCAGAGTCGTGGGGAAAGGGAACCAAACATTTCCCACAACTGTGGCACAGACAGGGAGGCCCCAGACACAGTCAAATCATTGGTGCTAACTATTCCCAGCAATGTGGCTATCCTGCACGTGGAGGAGCTGCCCAGGTAACTGAGGAGTAATGGTGTGTGGTGCGGAGCCAGGCCACTCTCAGCCACCCCACATGTCTGCGGTGAGTGACCTCAGCCAGCTGCAGGGAGATTTATCTCCTTCCCATTCCAGTGCTCTCCTATCCATGGATAAGGGTTTGCGTGATCCCATTACATCTGATGTGCATAGCCCGGTCTTGGCTTTTAAAGGTGTAGATTGCTTGGTCAGCTGAAAATACTGTGTTGCATCTTGTGAAGAACAGTCTCCTTTGGCAATGTGTAAGGAGCAGTGAGCATTGACATAGGTCTCCTTAGGAGTGAATGAATCACAGGAGATAAGTGAATAAACTGACACAGCCCGTATGACTTAGAGCAGTCCCGTGACATGTGCAGAGCATGTTAGGTCACAGTTTCACCTCCTTGAGATACAGAAAAGGTGTAGACAGTACTGCCTCTGTGTACCTTGGCATGGTGAGCAGGATCATAGTTCAGTCTTCTTCGCAACAGATGTGACAGGTCATTTCTTCCGCAGGCAAACCCTGCTATGTGCAGCACTGGGATGGTGCAACGTAACGTTTTGTGATCTGTTGGTATTGCACCATCAATGGGCACAGGACAAAATGCACCACACAAAAATCAGAGGTCTTGCTAGCAAGCTCTTAGCTTCTCCTCCATCGCCAAGAGCAGGGCAGCCACCCGCAACGTGGATTGCAGCGTTGCTTCAAGCCAAACAAGCCCAGACCAAGAGCTGGGCGGGTATGTGAGACAGAGAGGCTGGACAGCTAAACAGGTCTTGGAGCTGATGTCCCACCAGCTCAGGGCACAGCTATGATCGCTTTTGCCTGGTCATCATACACAAAGTAGATGTACCCGTGAGCATCGTGTTGCTATGCTGGACGTGAACCCCTCTGGCCCTTGCTCTGAAAATGACTGTTCCCCATCTGCCCACTTCTACAGTCACTTTCTGGTGCCTCCATCCACCCCTGAGCCTTTCCCAGCCCTCCTGCGTGTCCTATGGTACCTCCGTCCTCCACCTCGAATGGAGATTAACATCGCTCCCTGTCAGGGCGAGCTGCACCGGTGTCTTTGCCTTTTTTGCTTTATAAGGGCTCAGCCAGCACACTGCTGCTTGCGCGGGAGAGGCAAGTAGTTTGCGTCCGAAAGGGCAAAGTTCTCTCCGTAGGTGAGACAGCTCATCTGGCAGCCCTGAACTCGTGTACAGAGCACACCACCTACGCGGCCGGGCGGACAGCCAGGAGCTGTGCCCGCAAGGAGCCCGCCTTGCCAGGATGAAAGAAATCAGCTTTCTGCTGGCGTAGGGCTTCTCTGGGCTGCGGGTTTTTTTTCTTTGTTCCTCTCTCTTTCTCTTTCTCTTGCAAGCAGTTCAATTTTGCCTCCAGATCTCATTCTTACTCTTTTTCTCTCTGTCAGAAGCCTGTCCACATCCTTCCCAATTGCATTGAAAACCTCCTCCAACCTGTAAATAAACATCGAGAAAAGCCAAAGATCTAATGATAGCTGTTAATGCTTGATTATAAAGCGTTCATCAGGCAACATGCAGACGCTAACAGCAGCTAGATGCCAGCTCAGGGGGTCTTTGTGCTGCTTTCCGTGATGCGCTCAATGCCTTATTGGTATCAACATGTTGCTACGCTGCTGCCTGACCTGAAAGTCCCAGGACGTGTAGCAGAAGGGGACTGTGCCGCTCAGGGACCCCACTCGTTGCCCAACTCCTGCCTCAGCGGGGACGGGGCAGGGCTGCGGGCAGGGCGACTGTCCCTGGCCTCTCCCTGCACCTGCTCCCCACCTGGGGCTTGGACCTCCTCGGTGAGGAAGGGAGTTCAAAGAGGCTGTGAGCAGGCTGTACGCCACTGGCTGGAGATAAGAGCCCAGACGGTGATGACATTATGATTCAGGTGATGAACGAGGGCTGCTCCCTATCAGACTGCTGAAACCTTTGCCCCTTCAGACAGAGCAATGGAAAGCCGGCATGCTTTGTGCTCCTGACCGCCCTTGGTCGATCTGAGGACAAGGCTGCTCACTGTCCTGAATTTACTCACGGGTCAGGACCTTGGGTGCTAAGCCTCACTTCTGAGGCAACTCGTAAAATGGATTTATGAAAGCCAGGGAGTATTGTAAAAGTTGACACACCCCTGCCTATACTTTACGCATCTGCAAGTAGGTGCTGCTTCAGTAATTGCTGCCTTGTAAAGGGATCTGGCTCTAGCCACCTTCCTCTGCGTGTCTCCTGCTGCCCGTGGCAGGGGAGCTCCTGGCATGGGCTGCGTGGTCGCTCACCCCGTGGGCATCTGCTCGGTGCACTGCCAGCAATAGTGGGTTTCCTCCTTCGCCCCCCGTGCCTGCGTCACACGGGTGGGAGACAGCTAGTCCTGGCTGAGAGGAGCACAAATAGGCTCATCTGGGTTTTAACACGAGGCTGGGTTTAAGCGGGTTGCAGAGTCCTACAGCAAGGTCAATGAAAGGCAAACGTCTTTATGATGGAAGGATAGTGTCTAACTGTACTCCTCAAACCAAAACAGACTTAGTCACCTTCTCTTGGTTGTTTTGGAAAACGGGCTGTGAGGGGGCAGCTCAGCTGGAGTGACCTCGAGGTGTGAATCCTCCTCGCAAACCCTGGCCGGTCCCAGCCATCGCCAGGGAGGGCTCAGCCGCTGCCAGCACGAGGTCAGCCTCAAAATCTGGAGACAAAGGCTGGGTTTATTAGGCTGCCCGGGTGCCTTCATTCTTGCTGACATCTTTTCCATGCGTGATCTGTGGCTGTTACCGAAGGAGGTGCTCAGAGGGCAGAAATCCCAGCCTGGGGACTCGACTAGCAAAGAGAGCTTCCAGCAGGCAGCTGAAGTCTTCTTCAGCTTTGTACCCCTCCATCCCATTTGCTGGCGCTGCCAGGGTGGGAGGAGTATAACTGCAGAGCAGAGCAGCTGGAGTGTGCCAGGTCGGTCCCCGGGGCACGGGTGCAGCAGGAGAGGGGAAACCACCTCTGGTGCCCAGGGGTCAGCCTTCGGCCGCGCTGGCTCTCGGCAGCAGGTAGCTGCAGGAGGTGAGCGCTGGGCGCCTTCCCCGCAGGGCTCCTGCCTCCCCTTCCCCACTGCAAATTAAAAAGTACTTCTGGACATTATAAACAGCTTGTAACAAGTTTTGTCAGGTTTTAACGATCTTCCGGAGCTTAGCTGAGCAGATAGGCTGGCAAAGATGCAGCACCTCTCCTTGCATACACACACACTGCTTCTGCAGCTCTCTTTCAGGTATGTTTAGAGTCTCCAGGGAACGCTGATGAGGATGGATACTATTCTTAGAGGGCAAGAAACAGGCTCCGTGCGCTCCAGAAAGGCTTTAGCTTGCAAAGGCTTGTTCCTCCATCATCACTTTCAAGTAAGTTAAGGGCTGATTTAACTGTCAAAGGTGATTGCTAGATTGGGCTTGCTTTTCCCGGAAAGATTATATTCACTCAAAATCAGCTTTTTTTGAAAACACTTTACAGACAACAAAAGGTTATTGGCAGCTATTAAGTCCTAAACATTGTTTATCTGCTGCAGTGCAGGGACACAGAAGCAGCAAGGGTTCAAATTCCATGGCAGGGGCACAGGCTGCGCCTCTCATGCCTGCCCAGGGCTTGCGTGGCGCCTTCGGCCGGGGGGACCCTCACCTGGCCCAATTTCTGCTCAAAGCAGGGGCGGCTCCAGCCCTGTGTCGGGCTGCCCTCGGCTCCCCCATGGCAGGGCAGCTGCTGGACCCCGGGGTGCCCACCTTTGCGACCGCTTTCTGAAGGAGCCTGCCCATCTCCGTTGTTTTCCTTGATGTCCTTTTTTGAAGTATAGGAATAAAATCATCAAATTGTCGCAGAACAGACAACTTTTAGGAAAAAAATTTAAGATCTTGAGGCTTTGCTTGTAATTAGGATGAAACAATCATACCCAATACTGAAACCCCACACAGTATGAGATAACATTTTCTGAGCTGTAATTCTGCATACTGTTGTACAGGTGTTCACATTGTATTTCCTGCACTGACATTTAGGTGCTAATAGACCAGGATAGAATAGACTAAAATACCATAGTTCAGTGGAAGGGACCTACAATGATCACGTTGTCTAACTGCCTGACCAGTTCAGGGCTGACCAAGTCAAAGCATGTTATTAAGAGCATTGTCCAAACACCTCTTAAACACTGGCAGGCTTGGGGCATCGACCGTCTCTCTAGGAAGCCTGTTCCAGCGTTTGACCACGGCTCTTGGTAAAGAAATGCTTCCTACATGTCAAGTCCGAACCTCGCCTGGCGCAGCTTTGAATAGGAGACATTCACAGGTGGGTTTACATCTCTTCCATAAAGACCTCAGCTGATTTCTTCTCCCGGATTACTTCAGGCTGATCTACTTCATATGTGTTTTTGTGTATGTTTTTAGTTCTGATATGTGATGTTCTTAGGGTACATCCCGAATTTCAGAGGGCCCTCTCAGCAGTGTGAATGCTGGCTTTGCCCAAACATAGTGATGCACAGGACTGGCATCCCTTGATGGCTTTGTACCATCACTTCAGAAATTCAGCAATCCTCTGTGCAATGTCCTCTCAGTTTTTAACCCAGAGAGCTCACTGAAGTTCATAAATAAAGTTGTTTCTAGCAGTCCTTGTGTAAGTCTGCATTTGCATCACGCGTGCTATTCCTACTGTCTTCTTTGGTTTATTACTGAGGATAATGGTCTAAGAGTCTTGATTTGGCATCCTAATATAATTTAAAACAGCTATATAACATTTTATTTGAAATAAAAATTTTTTTGTATAAAATATTGTCATACAGAAGAGGTGTGCATATATATGTGTGTACATACATACTATATATCATTTTTTGTTGTCAAAGCTATTAGGCATGCTAATTATTTTTGTTAAAGATTCAGTCCTTGTGTTTAGTCACTCCTACACCTTCCTGCAATAGCTAAATGAAAAAAGTCTGATTTCAGTTAAAAAAAAAAAGAGAGGGGAAGAAGTTATCCCATTTACTGTAGGATCGTGTAGGCTGGTTGGATTTCAGTGCCAAATTACATTTTTTTTAGGTAACATGGAAACATTTTTTTTGGCGGTGGGTTGACTGAGACTTTGGTTTTGCTTGGGGAATTAACTGTGCAAACTCCGTTGCCATAAACATTCATCTCAGCTGCTCTACTCCCTACAAGATAACGGAATGCTCTCTGTTTGACACTAGCACCAAATGGATGGAGGAACTGAACTCGCTTCTAAGCCTGTTTTAACAAAGCAGCAACATAGACTGAATCTATACCGGTAAATTAAACATGACCGGGAGTATTACCAAGCAGTAGCACCAGAACAGCCCGTGTCTGTGCTGGTAAACTGGCCCTGTGCAAGCCACCTTTTGGGAATGGTCCCTGAAATGCTCTACCTACCAAAGCATGCCCCAAAGTTATTTAGGGATAATGCTAGCAGCAGCACCAAATTTAGGTCAGGAAGTATCCTTATAGCTTACCAACAGAAATTATTGCGTTGCAGGGCCTGACAATGCTTAAGGGCATCAACTTTATCATAATGTTGTGTCTTCTGACAGTACACGGCTTAAATCTTCAGCTGATGGACAGTGGATGGAGAATTTAAGTCAATTTTCCAAAGCCATTTACCCAGACTTGCAGTGCATTGCATAAACATTTGCAGTGAGTTGGCGCTGCCTGGGCTGCTGGCGACATGGAAATACCATCACATCACAAAATCTGTTCATGGTTAGATGGTCCATTTTGCTCACCCATCTGAAAAGCTGAAACACCCAGAGTTCACAAAGTTTGTGTGAAAGACAAGTTGTTGCTGACGCATACCTTCTTGAGCTGTGTTGAGGGAAATGTCGCTTGCTGTGCTCTCGCTGCAGTAGGAATACTTGGCATTACTGGAGTCCCCTTATGAAACAGCGCATTTCCCCTGGCCTCTACAAAACGTTGCTGTTGTTTGTTAGCCATTTCTCTACAGCCAGTATATCCCCAGAAGCTTATCTCCATGACATATTTGTTGAATGAGTGCAAAAAAGACTCTAAAAATTAAAGGAATGTGCTTCTGATTCACTCCGCCATCATACTGCTGCATACTCATAAATCCAGAGGTGAAAAAAAGGACCCATTTTGCTCTACATGTGTCTAATATAGAAGAATTTTGTGCAGATGGCAGCATGTACTCTCTTCATCCCCGTAGGGAATAAGCAACTGAAGGGAAGTTAGCGTGGGCACGGGAACGAATGCACACAAACTTGCCTTTGTCGAATTTAAGCAGGAAACAATGTACTTCTGCTCCATCAAAACAGTGAGGTTCAGAGACAGCTTTCAGCATGAGTTCTGGGACAACTGTTTTCCAACACTGAATAGTTTCTAAGTAGAGTTTATTATTATTTCTAAATGATATTATTTTAAATGGTAGCGAGACATCATACACTAAGCAGTCCACGGACCTCCAGTCATGTGTTCCTACTGGCAACCCAGAGATGAAAGGCTTGGAAATCTGTCCCTGAACTGTTTTCTGGATTGCTCGGCACCAAGAGAGTTCGACTGGGAAAGTCAAGAGTAAAACTTTTATTTAGTAAACTAAATAGCTTTATGGCAAGCTGCTGGAAGGACTCAGCAGATGCAAACCCTGCTTCTGTCACCAAACTCTATGGTTTAATGGGCATCACTTCAAAAGCAAAACAGAAGTTAACCAAAAGCAAAATAGGACTCCCTGACCGGGAATTCAACTCTGCCCCATAATAGTTTGGTACCATATCTACAGCTAAGTTCTGCAGCTGAACTGCACACCACATTTTACCTCTAACTCATATGTCAACACAACTCACTAAGCACTAAATGTAGGAACATTTCTCCTCACTTCTGCATGGCTCTGTGAAAGTACAACGAACTGAAGTTTGCAAAAGAAAGAAGTCAGCCTCTTGTTCTTTAGACTTCATCATTTTAATGGATTTTTTTTTTTTTTGAGCTGTGTAAGGTTCTTTTACTTATGAAGAAACCACTTGGTAAAAAAAAAATCCCCACCATTTGCTTTCTGAAATCGTACATTTCTAACTGTAAGGCCACGTCACCCTATACGGAAGCAACCCCTAGTAACACCAATTCATGCAAACTGCATGCAGAAAAAATAAAAAAGCATTGGCTCTTATTGTCGCTCTCCCCTTTGCCTGCACTCCCCACAGCCTGACATTTGTTAATGATTTTTCTTTGCTGAGTAGTTCTTCTCTTAGGCAGTCTTGGAAGAGTTACAGCTTTGTCCTCCACTCTGCCCAAGCAACGCCTCTTGGAGGTGCTTGGAGGAAAGTGGAAGGAACTCTTTCAGCGGCAGAGAGCCCGATCCAGCTGGGCTGGACTCTGTAGCCTAACACTCGCTAAAGCAGGATTTGTTTATTCCAAGGACCCTTTTGGGAAGCAGCCACACAGGTAGTTGTTACTGAAAACAATGGGAGACTTTTAGTTTCATTTCAATCACAAAAGTGTTTGTGGTATTTTTATGACCTTGGTTTCTGATCACTGGTTGACACTCAGATGTTCTCGGCTTCCACCTAAGCTGGCTACCTGAGTGGTGAGTCACAGTCTAGTTTCACCTGAGGGCAGGTTTCAAAAAAAAGTCCCTTGTGTAGGGTTTGGGGTTTTTTTTCATTCTCAGATATCACAGCGAGAAAGGGTTCTCGCTGAGCTATGCCAAAGAAAGCCACCATAATCCTCCACAAGCTGAACAGTGTGCCTTGTGGGTGTAAAAGAAGATTAGTACTCGCTGTGAGGGATGTGGAGACAGGAAAGAGATTTATTTCCTGAAAAATTTTTGTATGTTTTTGGGTTTTCTGCTCTTGACACATTTGACGTGAGTTCACACCATTTGTGAGAGGTAACATTCCTTGAGACATCACATTTGTGGTCCAGCTCCTCAGGCAGTTAGTTTGCCTGTTATTTCACAGTGAAATACTCCTGTTTCACCATGTTTTAACTCATAGGGCTTGAAAAGACCTGTTATTTGTCTTCGGCAGTATTTCAGTTAAGGTCCTTTCTGTGGACAATTCGGATCTGCAGTCAAGAGAAATACACAAAGTGCACCCCTCAAATAGCAGCAGCAAGTTTCAGCGATGAAGCTCTGAAACAAGACTCAGTGCTTGGGCAAATCTGTCTTTGCTTGGCTTTGTAGGAAGTGTCTGTGGTTTGGTAACCTATTTGATTTGTGATCCTTAACTGAAATGAAACAGACCATGCAGTCCACAAGCTGGTTTTGTTATTTCCTTGTCCTCTCAATTTTGCATTGAGGGAAGATGACTTTGCCACTAAAAGAGCTCATGATGTGTGTCGTGTGCTGCCCCGATAGATACATCTGTAATAAATGTGTGTCTAATCTTCATAACAACAGATGATTACAATTTATTCCCTTTTCATAAGGGATTTGTCAGCCTTTTGAATCCCTGGCTGACAAGGGTCCATGAATGATGAATCACAGTGGCTGTCTATGCCTGATTCAAAGACAGAGACATTGACACACACTTTTTTTCTGAGAAAAGTAGATTTTTTTTTTTAATGGGACACGGAATCCTATTACCTTGCTGTGTTCTTCAGTCTTATGACAGAAATGATCCAGCACCCTTTTGACATACCGTTTAGATTCAAAGTGCAGCACAGATGCTCCTGCTCTTTTCCTACCCCAGGCTTGGAAAAGTGATGCCAGAGTGAAACCAAAAAGCACTTCTGCATGTGTGTCCTGGCTTCTGCTGGCTGCTCAGCCCTGTCCAGATGGACCTAAGAAGAAGATATTTGCAACCGTGGTCACCTGAGAGTGCCACCTTTACTGGTATTTCTCTTCTTCCTTCCACTATCAGAAAAAAGAGGGCTAGATCTGTGATGAGATATCTTCATGTTGCCTGTCCAGGTGAGGCTGGTCTTGAACTGGACAATGGTGTAGATACCAAGTGTCTAGACCGGGCAAGCTGCCTGCTCCTTACAGCACCTGTGGCTTGAATCCCCTAAGTATCCAGCAAGCGAGTACCTCAGAGGGGTGACATGGGGATGGGGAACTGGAGCAGGGGTTTTCCACACATCAGCATCCTCTGGTGCAGCTTCAAGCCCCCTGGCAGCTCCACTGCTCACACAGCAGCTGCATCCAACCTTGAGGTCGCAGGGATATCTGCTTGCTAGGCTGGAGCCTGCTGCATTAACCCCAGCTGCTTGTTTACATCAGCGCCAAGTGCTGACTTTGCCTTCCACAGGTATGGCATGCCTGGTTTTCTTTTCTAACTGGTGGCTTACACTTACAATTTGGTCCACATTAAATTACAGGCTGTAACAAGTGTAAGCCACGCAGTTTGTTTCTAAGCTGATCGTGCAGCGGGCTCTTGGTCTCTAGATGTTCCTCTCCGCTGCGGCCGGGGCGTGGAAGATGAGCTAATGCACCTGTGGTCTCACACTGGCATTGTGTCAGGAGCGCTGCTATGTCCAGTGGTTCTGCTATAGTTATAACTGTGTGATGCACACTCAAAACACAGAAATACAATGCTGGAGGCATAGTTAAGCAGTCTCAAAATTGCACCTATTAAGGGTGAGACTGTCATGAAACTCAACAGGAAACTGAAGAGTACAACCACTTGCAGAAACAAAACCTGGCCCTTTTCTTGAAATGTCATTATTTTCAAAACATGGAAAGAACGAAGATTAAGCAGCGATGTCTCTTTAAAGATACGTCAAATGATCTTGAGCAACACCAAGAGGCTGCCTGCATGTTCGGGCATTACTTTGAGTGTTTGGAAAGAGCAGCTTATAGGAGGTCTTTCCAGGCACTTGCACAAACAAAGCTCCATTAAATTGCATACTAAACTGAAGCCTCCATTTTGTGAGCAAAACAAGAAGAATTTAGAGGGATCAGAGAAGCTGTGATGGGTATGAGCAGAGGACAGTAAAAGAAAGGCTGAGGAGGTATTTCCTTCTTACTCTCTATTGCATGGCTCCCTAAATGCAAGTTCCTGTTGAAGGGTTGTAGGTTGTGTCACTGTCAGCCGTAAAAGGCTAAAGCTTAGAGACAATCCCAGTGCCTGCTGGGGATCAGGAGATTGCCTGCTGAAAGAGATCATGGGGCCAACCTGATCACAGAGTCTGATCAGACGTATCACGTCATCTCTTAGATTTCCTTGAACTGATTCTCATCTGAACCTGAGCACATCAGCTGAAAAACCCTCTTCCTGCCTTGATGATGGCATTTCTCAAGATGAAGAATCCAGTACACGACATGAAATTTTGTTTCCATTGGTTAATTCCCTTCACTACCAAAAACGTGTTTGTTTGCTATAGACTACTCATATCTGGCTATAATTTTGAGACACGGAGTTTGGTTGTGTCTTCATCACATTTGCATTTTCCAGGGATAAATTTTTTAGCACATGGCTCTGCCTTTTTTTTTTGTTAAGAAAGCTACACTGAGTTCTTGAAGTTCTTCAAAGGAAACACCTTCTACAGTTTAAAAGTGTTGAGTATTTTTTTCCTATCTATCTGTAATCACAGTTCTTCTGTAAAGTCTCTCTTAGAAAGCTGGACAGAACTGGTATACCTTTCTGCCATTACTGTGTTTATTTGCTGTACCAGAAGCTGTACTTACTCAGTCCTACCAAGGCTGGCTGTGCGTGCCAGTGCAGCATTATCCCATGGGCTGCAGCTGAGGGCTTAGCCGTGGTCTGTACCTGTGGAGGTCTGGACAGTACGAAAAGGGTAGCTAGCACCCACTATCATCTCTTCACTGCAGCTGGTCATGGGTAACGTTCATGTCAGGACCCACAAGCTCAGAAGTATTCTCCAAACCACCTCCCCATTAGACACAGCCACCGCACTTCGGGACCTTAGGGGAGCCCTGAACACTGTGGTGCTTCATGCTGTGCAAATGCCAGGGTTAAAGCAAGGAGACAAGAGAGATGGCAGCATTGCTAGCATGGCAGGTGGTGGTGTCCCTGCAGCAGACAGGACACAACAGGATCTGGACCTTTCCCCAACTGTTTGGTAGATGGCAGAGTGGAGGAAAGCCTTACAGTGGGACTTCAAGTGAGTAGAAAAGAAAATGCGTGAATGTCTATGGGGAGTTAATCTGTGCACACAGGAGGTGAGGTGTGGAAGAAAATGTGTCTTCGAGCTTCAGTGTTAAGTGGAAATGAGGGCAGGTATGAAGAGACAGCCACAGACAGGGCTGTGCTCTCAAAGCAGAATGAGAAAAAGTCTGGGCTGGAGACAGGCTGCAGAGGACTAAGAGATCTGACTTGACACTTTGACAGTTAGACGTCTGACCTGAAGATACCAGCGGTCCTGAGAGGTGAGAAGGCTGGTGCTTTTGAAACCTTAAGTACAGAGTGAAACCTGAAGTACAGAAGTCATATCACCTTTCCGTTTTTTATTTTTAGTGTCCTCCCAGCTACACATCCAGAGATGATATTAGCTCACTGGTCAAATATCATACCACAAAATTATATACAGCTATGTCTGCTAGAAAAAAAACATCATTATCAAAATTTCTGCTTCCCTAGTCCTATATTTTTTTCCCAAGCTTTATGGTTTTACACATAGTTGTCTCAAAATATACAGAGTTTATGGTGTGCAACTTACCAGCTGGCTCCATATCAGCAACCTGTCCTCTCTGTTATCCTCTTTGATGATTATCCCATCCCAAGTATCCCACAAGGCTAACTTTTCTGCACCAGACTTGTTTCCCTCCTCAGAAGGAAACATAGAAAGTACTGCAAGGTGGCAGCCACAAACAGTGTGAGCAGTCTATTGCCTAACACTGGCTTCGAGGGCTTGGTGGTGGAAATGTTGGTGTTGGGCCATACCTGCTGTCACTTACCAGATACCTGTGCAGCAAAACATCAGTGGGTCTGTTGCATTCTGGGGTCCTCTCTAAGCCTTATGTGGCCTGTGGGACTTGCTACTGAGGCTGTTGTTTGAGATACTTCATCAGAGTTATTAGATTGAGCAGGCATGAAAGCCAAACTAGAGATGCTAAAGAGGCTACCCTCTTCATTGGTGGCCTCCCAGAAGGGTATGAAGGTCAATGAAAAAAAGACCTGTTGCTTTTAGCATTCATCTTGGAAACAAGTTTTTGGTTGAGAAAAGAGAGAGAAGCATCAGAGGAGAACTGGAGAGGGACACTTCTATGTTTCTACATTAGCAGGAGCTGCTTTTGCTGATTATGTTCATACTGCTATGCAGCAGTAGGTGTAGGGTGAGCTCAGGGCTAAATTAGCTGACCAACCACAGGACCTTCCTTAGGGACAAAGGTGGGGCAGCCATGTGGCTATTCCCCAGGGGGAAGTGCGGGTTTCTCTGAGCTTTGAGCACTCCCTGAGGCAGCTTCTCCTGCCCTATTCAGAGGTCTGGCAGGCTCTGTCATCCCCAGCTGCTCCATCAGCACCCATGGCAGCCACAGGCAGGGTGCCCAGGAAGGCTGCCCCAAGGCAGCACTACCTGTTGCAAGGGTGGTTTAAAGAGAACGTGCACTTGGGCCACATGGAGGCTGTTTGCAATGGAAGATACAGAAATAAAGGGGTTTGGAGCCTGGGATGGCATAGCGCACCCACCACACCTTCATATTATAATGGAGATAGAGCTGCTTGGTCAGACAGGTACTTGGGGACAAGCACGAGCTGCAGGTCAGCACGTTCCCAGACTCTGGATGCTGGGAGCACAGCTCTAGCAGGTGCCCTGTTTGCTCCCTCTGAACAGACACGTGTCGTCAGATCTGGAGGTCTTGGTGTAGTCCCACGTGAGATGGTCGCCATGCCTGTGATATTTAGCCTTGGCTTCCAACATCTTCCAGAACAGGGAGGGGTTAGTTTCACAAGTATTGCTGAGTAGTAGCTGTGTTTGGTTACAGTGTGTTTCATTTCAGGAATGGGATATGTTTTGCAAGCTGATAAACTTTCAAAACCTGGAAAACACTGAAAATGTTTGCAGTTATGAATCTACCCTTGCCTTCGCACACAAATCCAGATAATTTTCTTTTGGAAATGCTTTGTGTCTTGTGATTGAAGTCATGGATAATAATTGGATTTCTTTATAATTCCACCTGAAGTTTCAAATAGGATAACAACAATAATAAAATAATAACAAATCTGATTCACAAAGCTAAAAAGCAGATTTAGCACTCTCCAGAGCTAAGAAGAAAAACAGATTAAAATCCTCCTGCTAGTTATCTGTCGAGATTTTCTTGTGAATTGCTACACAGTTGCTTGTTTTCCTTTAAATAAGCAAACAACCAAAGAACAGACTACTTCCCTAAATTAGATTTATCAGTGTTTGTTTGGCTTTCTCCATAGAAATTCAGGCCTTGTGTAGAGTTGGAGTCTGTAACGATGACTGATGCTATATCCTGAGAGATGAGGAAGATGAACACAGCTGAGGAATGGATATGCTGTCAGGACTTTTATGGGTTGAGCTACACCGGTTTGGTTTTGTTTGTCTTTTCCATCAATATGAAAGAGAATCTGCATTAGAATGGAAGATGTGATAATGCAGGTAGTTTTCTTCCATAAATATGTCATATTAAAATGTAAGTCTTAAACAGCTTTGTGCATTGCATGCACAAACACCCCACCTCCAGCAAGAGAATGATCTAAAACACCTCACCGTGGTTCTCATGCACTCCTAATTAATTCAGATGAGAGGAATATAAAGAGCCAACATTGTCTGTTTAAAACACTAGAATTAGAACTATGATTTTGTTTTGGTGCTTTTCCCCCACCTCCAAATACACAATTTACTTTCAATCAGATAAAACATTTCATTCATAAAGTATGTGGTGTTCTGTTTTCATTTCCCATTTTAGGCAAAACTGGGGAGGGACAGAAATATTGTAATGAAAAAGCAGAGCTTTTGGTAGAACATTTTGAAACCTAAGACTTAGCTTTTGTCCCCTCAATATATTTTTCCCAGCTGAAACTGTGATAAGTCTGGCACAAAACCAAAACATCTCAACTGGCTTGATCTTGTATTTTTTGGCAGATGAAAATATTTGACTGAGAAAGGTCTCCAGCACACAAAGCATCTTCCCTGAGACTGCTAGCCAGGAGCGGCTGCATTTAAAAAAACCCAAAGTTCAGAGCCTGACACTAGGGGTAAGAAGCAGGAGAAAGTAACCTTAAAACAATTCAAAAACTGAAAATGTTATAAGTAACTGCTACTTGTGATGCTGTTGAATCTCAGGCAATGTTTTTCCTACGCTGACACACATGGTTACTCAAGAGCTCAGCACTTGTTCCTGACATGCAGGCTTGCCAGAGCCAAAATAGCAGGGACATTTACAATACAATGATGTCACCTTCTCCCTCATGTTGTAAATGTGGTCGCATGTTGCAAGCTTCCTTGGTTTTTAATAGTAAAGCGGCAACGTTTAGCGCACAGAGTCTATGCTGCAACATTAAAACTCTTTCCTAGCAGCTCAGCTGGTATTTCGTAACTCGGTGGAGAACTCTGTGTTCATATAGCTATCACCCATGACTTAATCCGGGTACAACTTTCTGTTCCTCTATTTTTGCAAACAGCTCTGTTCCAGTACCGCTCTTCTGCAATGGATGGCTTCACGACCAATTCTGCAACCAAAGGAAGCCACCACATCCCCAGGGCACCAAGGGCTGTTCCATCCACGGCCAAAACCTCATGTGTCCCCCCACAGAGACAGAACAGGGCAAAGTATCCCCGAGGACGCCTTATGTGCATCTTCATGCTGCCTCTGCGCTCATATTCCAGGGCCAAGAGGAAAGCTGGAGCTATTTTAAGTTTGGACATGTCTATATGGGAAAATTAATCAGAAGAGCAACAGTGCAATAGTCCCCTGTGCCTTTCCCCGGCTTGGTTTATCCCAGTCTGGGAGCAGAGTCACTCCAGAACGCAAACCCCATTTTACATTCAAGCTTTGTTTTATGAGATAATTGTTCCCCCGCCTGCAGACAGACCCATGCTCTGCACCATCCTTGGAGGGCTCTGGGACCACGGAGCAGCTGAAGGCAGTGCCTCTTCCCTCTCCTCCCTCCGTGCCCCTGCACCAGCTTGCAGGGATGGGCAGGAGCGAGCCAGGGCGGGCAGGTGGGGAGCTGGGAGCTGGGCAGCGAGAGGGGCCGATGGCCGCCTGGGAGCGATGGTGTGTTCTGGGTACTGCCTGGATCGTGCCGCCGGAGCTGCTCTGACTTATTGCCAGGCCAAAGAGGCCTGCTCAGAAGCGGCTCTCGTATTTCTCTTACCACCCACACACAGGAACAAGGAGCAGTAAAGATCTTGACCCACTTTCCACTTGCGTTCCCGGCTCCTTCCATGTGGTCTGGAAGTGGGGAAAAAAGTGTTGTGGGAACAGAGAAGTCGAGTGGTGGCAGCCGGGGCAGGGAAACTCTTTGCCGGGCTGCAGTGACAAGGCAGATGCTGTCTTCCGCTCTCCCCTGCCTTGTTTTAGTGTCTGCGGACCTCCAGCTGGCTGGATGGGTGGAAGAGTCCGTGCTAGCCTGGTGTTTTAAAACTAAAGCAAAACAAGGTCTTCTGAGCAATCTGAGAGCCGGCTGTCTGTACAGACCTCTTATGCCGACTTTATCGCTAGATCTCTCCTGCCTTCCAGACACAATCCCTGACCAGGAGCCCCACAGCTGAAGCAGCCCCTGGGTACCTGGCACAGCCCCCAGCTGCCATGCCGGGTCTCAGGCCTCAGATCAGGGCAGGACCCTCCGTAAGATGTCTGGCTCAGCATTTCCAACCCTCTGAGGAGGTGCCAAGGCACAAATTTTACAGACTCCCTGGCTCAGCACAGCAAACTTGCCTTACACAGCTGGGTGAAGGCAACATCAGAAGATGGGAGGCCACTGTCAGCATCTGTTCTTGGTGCCGTACCGTGACCCTGGGATGTCGGAGCGAAGGATGAGTTGGGCTTTTACGACATACAATAACTGAGGCTGGCAGGGACCTCAGGTGCAACCCCTCGCTCAGAGCAGGGCCAGCTTAGGGGTTACATTAGATCATTAAGGAGGCAAACCTGCTGATGGTAATGAGGCATTGCTGCAGAGAGTTAAAGAGGAGGTAAAACAAAAACTGGACGAGCCCCAGAGACTTTGGGTTGTGTTGGTGTCATAAATGTCTCCTGCCAGTCCCCTGCAGCTCCGTTAGTGAGAGGTCAGTCCCTGCACTGAAGAAACTGTAGAAATGCAGCTGCGGTGGTCAGTTCCTTGTCTGAGCCATGTTCAAACTCTATTTCTGGAAAGTGCCTTGTTGGAAGCGCTGGGAGAACTTCCACCCAACAACACCTCTGCTGCTGCAGTGGAGACTTGCAAAAGCAGCAGAATCTCACTAAAATCCCATTTTGGCTGGATCCTCTGCAAATCCCGCTCAGGCGGAGGGAAATGCAGGGACAGTAATCGGCATGGAGCAGCAGCTCGGCTGCGCTAATGACTGAGAATGCTGTGGGAGATATTAAGGGGCTGCTGTTAAGGTACTGCTAACAATTTTCAGAACCATTTCCATTCCTATTCTTCCCCTGATGGTCTGAAACTGCTGTGGGTCCTTTTAAAGCCATTCTGCCTGCTAATAGTTTATTGCTTTATTTGATAGGTTGCTTAGGGATAGCTAGGCAGCTTGTGTGGTTTTTTCCCACCCCCTTCCCTTCAAATAGTGAGAGCATTTTAATATTTCTTGGAGAAAAATGGGTCTAATAAAATATGAACATCTTGGGCCCAATCATGCTGCAGTGGAAAGCTCTGCCCTGTGAGGCTGTTTTGCGCTGGCTCTTTTGGTTGCTGCACTCTGCAGAGAGCTGGCAGCATCGCCGGCTCTCCAGCTTCCGAGAAACATCTTGCTTCAACTAGTGGAAAGGTTTGCTCATTTAGGAAGGGAAGATGGAGCGTCTACAGGCCTCTGTGGTCTTCACTGATGCTTCTCTTTTGAATGAGTCATTGCACACGGCTAACCTGGATAAAGTCACACGGTGATGGCCAAAGTTGCCCAAGCACTGGGGTTACCGCTAACCAGTGTCATTTTGGACTGTGGTCTGCAAGGCTTGGTAAGGACACAGGCAATAGCAACGCCACCCCTGAGAACCAGCTGTGGTGACCCACTGGAGAAGTGTAGTGGTTGTGACTTAGCAGCAGGCACCAGGAAACCAGACTGGGTTTGACCACGTACGGATAAGGTCTGCACAAGGCTCCTCCAAAGGAAATGGCAAATCCCCCATCTCTGAGTTGCTTAAGGCTGGAGCAGGCAGAGAAGCGGGCAGCTCTGTGCAGGGACCGGCCTCGCTGGCAGGAATCCCCTTGCCTTGCAAAGCACGAGTCATGGGACGGGGACTCAACCACAGCACTGGGCTCTAGCTGGGAATTTTAGAGATTGCTTAAAAATGTGTAATGAAAAGTGTTCATGTGTATGAAAGGGGGAAGGAGGGATCTGTGAATTCTGGAAGACACTGCCTGTGGAAAAGACACATCTTGAGCCTTTGGATCTTGGCAAAGCCCCTTTAGGAGCAAGTGGAATTTCCTCTGCATAAGCAACAATGCCTACATCTGTTTAAAAGAAAAAATAAAAAAAGTTTGGAAGGCAGCAGACACAGAGTCCTGACGAGGAAGAAAAGGAGTGTTGTGCCCAGGACATTGGGGAAACTGTTCAAAACCAGTTCATCCCTATGCAGAAACTGTCCCTGCCAGCTGACCAGCGTCAGCGGCCGCTCGAGCTGGGGCTGGCTGCGGGGTGGGCAGTGCGCGAGACGGGGGGGTTGGAACCCAGTCCTGACTTCAGCAAGAGACGTGGGCTCTTGGCATCTCCCAGGGGCTGGCACTCAAGATGGGGAGAAAAACGAACAAACAGGTCTGTTCAAAGGCATGTAGGAGGAATTATATTTCTTTTGGAAGAACTCCTCTTCCTCCGCAGGGCAGAAAGCACCCTGTGAGAGAACGAAAACTCCCTGTGAATGGGAGGAAGCTAAATGGAAGAACTGCATCTGCTGAATTCCTCTTTGCCTTCTGTCAGAGGAAAAAAAGAAGTAAAAAAGAAAAGAGAAAGGAGATTGTTTCAAGATTCATCAGGCCAAAGAGAGGCAGCACAAGTGGGAACCAGTCTCTTTAGCCCAATAATCAGGCATCCAGCTGAAGGAGATGGGGAATTCTGGTCTCTGCACATGAGACTGAGTTTTAACCTGCAACCATTTCCTGGAAAACACCTTGCTCCTTTCCTGCACTTCACTCAGAGGGCCAAGGTGGGAGATGGGCACCGGAAACCCTCCTGCGATCCCACCCCAGACCTTGCCGTGCCGGTGAGAGGTACATGGAGCGGGGTGGGAGCCATCGCTCCACCACCATGCCCCTTGGCTGCGCTTTAGGAGGGCAAGCCCAGCCCCAGTTTTCTGGAAAGAAAGGGTAGGGCCAGCACTTCCCAGAGGGATGGCAGGTTTCAGCCCCTGTGTGTGCTGCCTTTGGCCCCATGGATGGGGCTAGGAGAGTAGGGTTAACCAGCCCCAATGCCCAGCAGTGGTGGCCTGGGAGGGATTCACTGCCCGGCGTGGTGGCTCCCTCTGCTTCCAAACCACATGCTTTCAGCTCAGCTTGCCCACCTCCCTCTGGGCTCTGGATTTCCCTCCATAACCAAGCACTAAAGGTTAAGTAATGCATAGACAAACCAGTTTTCATTTGTGATTCTGCTCACAGTGAAAGAAAATAATGAACAAATACTTTTCTTGGATATGAAGGCTTCAGAGGAATTATATCAGAAGTTTTGCATTTGCTGACTCTGTTTAGGTCATGATGCAGAAGATCATGGCAAACCTTCTATATGGGAGTTTGGACCATTTTGCTGGCTATCTAGAGAGTATCTGGGAAAAACATCTTCCAAAGAACATACCCTTTTGCATGTGAAGAGATTTCATTATACTTGTTATACTTGTTGCTCATTATATTTTGTTAAGCTCATAATTTACCTCATTGTAAATGCGAAGAGAGGTGGAGGCAGAAGAAAAGTGGCGAGATCTGATGCTTCTTCCCCAAACGGCAGAATTATCTTAAAACTCTCCTATTCATAGATGAGACTTATCCCTTGAAAATCTCACTTTGGTCAGCCTATTTTATTTATTTTTAATGACTTCCCGCATTGTGTGGTTCCAGACTACACATCACATGGCACACACTGCAGATGAGATACTAGATATCTTTCTCAAAGATCATGCACCCTGGGCTGAATTTTTTGTTCTTCTTGCTTACAGGGACTCCTTTGATTCCCTCTTCAGCGTTTTGAGCATTCACGTGTCCAGCATACGAAGCACTGCTGCAGTCACATGGCTGTGTGAACACAGATGGTTCAGCCAGTGCTCTGCTTCACACAGAGCGAAAGAGAAACGTAAGACACAAGATAAACTGCGACGTCCGAGATCTGGCAGTTCTTTAGTCTGTCAAAATTTGGACCATCCTTGGAGAGAGCATCAAAAAGGCTTTCACAGAATCACACAGAATAGTAGGGGTTGGAAGGGACCTCTGTGGGTCATCTAGTCCAACCCCCCTGCCGAAGCAGGGTCACCTACAGTAGGCTGCACAGGATCTTGTCCAGG
>Ga0065711_1026639_pt1 | contig 63832 bp, 59 predicted proteins | sample Hoacrofraction12_FD_59098 | JGI IMG/M metagenome (GOLD analysis project Ga0065711, IMG submission 59098) | Hoatzin crop microbial communities from Cojedes, Venezuela - Epithelial fraction 12 v2 (version 2) | ecosystem: Host-associated > Birds > Digestive system > Esophagus > Crop | place... | reverse complement strand
CCCCCTCCCCCCCCATTTTCCTCAGGACTTTGTCAGTGTGACAGCTCTGAGCTTATGGCATTATTCTGTGCGTTGAAGGATCAGGGATCTATTTCACCACTTTGGTCCTTTAAAAAAAAAAAAAGATGTGGTTGGTTCAAGGCAGGACTTGTTTTTCTGGACTTACTGAAGCAGAAGAAAAAGGGTATGCCTGAGAAAATGACACACCAGCGAGATGCACGCAAACCTCCCAGCCTCGCTGTTTCCTTGCCTCGCCTGCTCGCAGGAGCGTGCGGGCGCGTTACTGGAACGCCGCGGCTCCCGGCAGCTGCTGACAGGGTCGGCGCGTGCTCGGGCTCTCCGTTACCGTCTCCTTTCCACCGAGACGCTGGCGTCGCTGCGTGGGGCTGGAGGTGATGCTCGGGTAGCACCGGCTGCCATTGCAGGGCGGGAGAACTAATTCATGCTCCAGTTGGCAGAGGAGACGGGGTCTGCGTGGTCCAAGCGAGCACGGGAGATAGATCAGATTGGAAACAGCCCGAGGTAGGTGGGGATGTCCCCAAAACGTGCAGAGCGGTGGGTGTGATCGGAGCTGGGGAGCTGCTGGCTGCAGTATTTGTAACGACAGCAGGCTGTTACCCCTCTGGATTACATTTCTTTAGGGTAAAGCCTTTCTCCCAGTGTTGCGTGGCTGAGTCATTTTTAAAAACACATTCCCCACAAAGAGCAGCCTTTGTACTGCCTGCGTTGGACCATGTTGCTGCGTCCATGTGCCTGGCGAGGGGAAGAGAGGCCGCGAGCGTCCAGGGCTGCGGGAGAGGCCAGTCCCCTTGCTATTCAAAATACGCCGAGCGTACTCAAGGAGCTGTATGTGGAACGGGCCGTTCTAAAGGGCAGCACTGCCCTCAAGGTAATTAAGGCTCGCATCGTTATTTAGCAGGATGCACTCTTTAGTGCACTGGAAATGTTCGTAAGTAGATGGTGTCTGCCAGGAGGGCTGGAAAATCGTCCTTCCTGTTCGTTGGATTTGCAGATCTGTGGTCTCCATCTGCGAGACGACGTGCGTGTGGGGATTAGCAGATGGTGCCTTGGTGGTACCAACAACAGGGGCTTTTTGTGGCACTGATCTTTGCTTCCTTAAGGGTAGGATTTGTACAGTCTGTGTGAACTCCAGGGCGCTTCTCGGGCGTTGGAGGGGATTGCAGTGTGTTGGAAGCTCAGGTTGCCGCTCGTTGTGCTGGGGTGGTTGCTGAGGGGCTGCGTGTACGAGGTCCGGGTTACCAGTCAGAGGAAATGAGCCCTTGCTGTAACCTTGTGTAATCTGTTTTGCTGTTGAGGCTCAGGAACACAAAATTCTTTGGAGTGGAATTTTTGCACATAAAATAACTTGGTTTAGCTTCCTGTAAAAAGTGTAAATGTGTTATATATGCCATATTGCAACAGCAGAGATTTCTGTGTGTTTGTTTCTTCTGCTGTCGGAAAGATGTGTATATATATACATCTACATGTACAGCCTCAATCTCTTCAGCTTTCAGTAGCAAAAATAACAGCGAAGTCTTTCCTTCCCTCCAGGCAAGCAGTAACCTTCTCCGTGATTTTCAGAGCAGTCCCTTCTCTGCAGGCAGCATCCATTCTTCCTTCCCCGTCCCCAGCGTTACGCTCCGGACGCTGCCGGGTCCCCCTCCCCTTCCCTCGCCGCCTGCCACCCGCGCCCCGGGAAGTCGCCTGCGATGAAGGCAATGGGACTTGTCAGCCCCGAACAAACACCCTTCACCTGCGGAGACATTCGGGCAGCCTAATCCTCGCTGCCACCCTCTTCGTGGGCGGCTCAGATGGCCGGGGCGAGAGGTTTCGGGCTCAGCTGACCAAGTTCCTCTTTCGCAGGTGTTTGATCCGCAGGATTTGTACGCCGGAGAACAGTTCTCCAAGGTCCTGAGCACATTAACAGCTGTAAATAAAGCTACCGAAGGTAAGAAAAAAGGTTTTTTCTGTTGTCTTTTCAAATTCTGTCTCATATGTGTGCTGGGGTGGTTTTTCCTGTTTTTTTCTTCCTTGGCTTGTTTGGTTTTTTTTGTAATTCCTAGTTTATGATGATTTCTGGAGGCTTGGCAAATTGTGCTGCCAGCACCGATGCCGGATGCTGGACAGTGGGATCGACATTTCGTGCTTGTACCGACTCTGGGTTTAGATGTGGCATTTCAGAGTTGCTGTAGGCACTTTGCAGAGCTGGATTATCGTTTTACACTAAGGGACCTCTGCTCGGTTTTGGTGGTACTGAGGGACCTCAAATTAGGTCATCGTTAAAGGAGCCTCGGTGTAAATGAGCATGCACCTCCCAAAATGCGAATGTCAGATTTTAAGGAGTATGTTTTAAAGCCGAAGAGAAAAACAGGTCCATCTGCATCGTATCTTTACTGAATGTCAAAACAAGCGTCATTGCCAGATGCTCAGTCAATTGTATGGATGTTTCTCCCTCTCTCTCCTCTCCCTGGGTCCGTGGAGTAGGCTCCCGGATCTGGGAATCGAGCTGATGGCTTGTCCTGCCTCTCTGGGCGCAGGAGCTGGCTGCTGAAGCAGAGCAAATCAGCTCCTCATGTTTCCATCCCAAATAAGTAGCTGTTCCCTACGGGCTGCTTTAAACTGATACTCGGTCACTCAGACTGTGAAAGGAGAAGTTCGACGGGGAGGATGATGATGGCGCGGTGCCGTGGGGAGGGGTCTCTTTGCTGCGGGGCCGAGGAACGGGTCTGCGCTGAGCTGAGGGGAGTTTGCAGGGTGGAAAGCGTTCATGGCCCCCTCGTGTGCCGGCGGATTTGCACACAGAGTCCTGCGCACCCACCGAACTTCAGCACCAGGAGGAGAGTTTGATTTCCCTGTTGCAGATTACGTTTTAGGCAATTAAAAGGAGAAAAATTCAAAACCCAAGCCCGTGATTTTCCTTTCAGAGGAACGTTGACCTAGTGTGTTTTGCCTAGATTTGGTTTGCAGTGGCTTTCTCAGTTGTGTCAGTTCGCTTTCAACTGAGATTTTCCTTTTGGGGTTCTCTGCTAGTACAGAAGCTGCTTGGGTGTTCAGTGAAGCAACCTAATTACCAGGACTGGACTGTCTCCTCCCTTTCTACTCTTTTGTGTTCTGTTCTGATGCAAGGTTTTATACAATCGTATATATTAAAAATAGATATACTATATTTATACATTATATAAACAATTGTATAAATTATCCTGTATATATTATATCAAGAGCAACATATATGTGAGAATATATAACGTATAATAATAGTAGTATGTGTATGTACACACAGACGTATGTGTGTATAATGCTGCTCTGAAGAAATGCAGGTTCTCAGACTGCCTTTGTGCAGCCAGCGCTCAGCTCTGCTGCCAGCTCGCTCCCTCGAAGTCGGTGATGGCAGTTCAGGCTCAGCGCATCTTCTCACAGCCCCTCACCGCTCCGTTAAGTGGCAGCACCCGGTGACCCCGTGCAGAAAGCTCTTGCAGTCCAGTACGATGGGGGATATAAAATGCAGGTTACCTAGACCAGGAGTAGCTTTTGCAAGTGCTGTCATTGCGAATGGCATTAGCATCATTACTCAGCAAGCAAGAAGAAGAAGCAGCGGCCTCTGTGCTTGCCCGCTGCTGGAGCGGAGGGGTGTGACGGGGCGTGGGGCGGCGAGGCTGCAGGGCCGTTGTTGCAGCAGCCCCAGCTCGGTGCTTGCAGCCGCCCGTGTCGCAGCTCAGTCCGTGCAGTCACCGGGCGAGGCGCGGGACGTGGCTTTGCTGGGGAGTAGTTTCTATCAGACGTTATCGACGGGGCTATAGGGAAGCTGGGATCCTCTTGGTTTCATGGCAAACATCTGTTTGAACATACGCTTTCTCTAACGCTAAAAAGCGCAATGCCTGCGATATAATTAGCTGCTCAGGCGGAGAGCACCCTTGGGAAAAGTACAGGGTAAAATAAATACATGTCTGAAACGTTTGCTTTTTGGTGGCTTGGCCAAGTTCCTGAGAAGCAAGAGCCTGTGTCTTACAACCCGCCACTGCAGATGGTCCGGTTTGTCTGTCTCGCCAGAGGCCAAGGGCTGGATGGAGCATCAGGACAAGCCTGGTACCGGCTGCGGCAGCTCCTGCTACAGCCAGGGCTCCGGGACGCCTGCTCATCTCGACGCCCGTGGAGCTGCTGCGTCCTGACACCCTTGTCGGAGGCAGAGGGAAGTAGGTGACAGCTGAGGAAACGCCGTGGAAATGTGTTTCTGAGCATCCATTTGAAGTCCAAGTCCTTGCATCTTCGTGGATCTTGTTATGCAAATAACTAGAGGCATCGTTTGTAGCAGCTGAACTCAGAGTTCAGCAGCTGTCCATCAAATAACAGCAATAGAGAGCGTGATGCTTTTATCCCAGAGAGAGGGCAGGGGAGGCAAACCAGCTGTGCTGGATCAGACGAGGCTCATCTGCCAAAAATAGTGTAGGAATGTGAGCAGAAAACCCAGCTATTTTAACCATAGTTTAAGCAACATATGGCAGCAGTGTTCCATGCTGGACCAGGCATAAAATAGGACGCTGTCATGATGCAATATAAATTATACACTTCCCTGCCAAACTGTCAAAGTCAGTTTTACATTTGTTTCTAGGTTGCTGCAGATATTTATAAAAGCTTTGGAAGATTGGGAGGGGCAGGGAGAAGCATAAAAGCTACAGTAACCGAGTCATTTCCCTGGGACTGTTGCTGATGGCTGGAATAAGCGGAGAAGTCTGGACTCGTGGTTTACGCCCTCTCTTTTTAGAAGGAATCAGGGGAAGAACATCTCATTGCTGGCAGCTGGCCACCCCTCCTGGCCCTTGGGTCGCTGGGAGCAGCCGAAACCGCTCCTGCTCAAATATCAGGATGCTTCAGAGAAAAAATCCGTCCTGTGTTTGCAAAGTGGGCTTTCCATGCGGAGGGGGTTTGCGGTTGCTGCAGCCCAGGGAGCTGGGAATTCACCGTGCGGTCCTCAGGCAGTTGTGTAACGAGCGGGGCAGGATAGCAAGCTGTCTCACTGACAGCACACGAGATTGAACGTGGATGTTGTCCATTGCTGGAGCATGGACCGGGCAGACTGGCGCATGGGTACGGCATTGCTGGGGGGTTGTAAGGCGGCGGCGCCTGGAAGTCGTAGTCACAGACCTGATCCCTGTTGTTGGGCCGTTGGAGAAAGACAAAGCAAGTCCATTCTCCAAGAGCTCACAGTTTGTGTTGCTCCACGTCCAGCATAAGGATGAGGTGTTTTCCTATTGAAACAAAAATCCTCCGGGGAGAATAAAAGCCCAGCTGAGTTCCTGTAGCTCCTACCAAACTTCCCCTTCGGAATGACTTTTCCATGTTGACATTCAGGCTGGAGGAGAATGGGGGCACAGCAGCCTTAGTTTGTGTTTTCTGATTCCTATGCATGCTTGGTGGCTTGATCACCCTCTCCTCTTGGGGCATTTTCAAAGAAGAACTCCAAATGTTACCTTGCACACCCAGCATGGTGACGCCTGCAGACCGCAGACTGCTCTTCTCTATCCTCCTTTTGAGGTCCATGGGCATGCTTAGGTCCACACCGCAGGTGGAAAATAACAGCTCTGGGATACAGAAATGTTCTTAAATCTACAAAGAAGCTACAAGGCAAATCTCAAAAGTACTTCAGAGCTTACTGAAGTGATAATGTCTGCCGTTGCTTCGTTTGAGCACCACGGCACGCAGAAAGGTGACAACCTGAGTGTTGTCCCACGGTGTGGTATGAGGTACAGTAGCAGAGGAGTACTGGGTGGCTTGAATCTTATGTTTTTACCACTCTCCAGCATCCAAGCAGGTTTCTGCCAGGTCTTGCAGGAGCCAGAACTGCTCTTGGTGATGAGGCCACTGACTCAATCTCAACACAGGGCAGTTGTGACCAGTAAACTTCTTACCCTTTGACAAGTTTTTTGGTATCAATATAGAAACAGTTCACTAATCATGAAAAATAGATGTGTGTCAGAGCAGCGGCATTGTTTCCAGCATCAGGCAGGTGGTGGAAGGAACAAGCCCAGAGGTTAGTTTGCAAAATGCTGAGCTCTGAGCACGTGAAGGAGGCAGCGCCGAGAGCTGCTGGGATGGTCTGAGCCTTGCCATGGGCTGCCAGTCTCCTGGGGGTGACACTCCTGTCCTTCCTCTCTCACATCGAAATGGCAACGGTCCACGAACAGTAATCAAAATTGTGCCTAGCCTCTTTCAGCTGCATAATGAACCCAGAAGGACTTATCTAAATAGAGAAGCGATTGTGTTGACCAGTTGTTCAGTGTTCTTCCCCATTCGGCCGGCAAGCCCACGCTGCAGCTGCAGAGGTGACCTAAGGCCGCTTGGTTGCGAGCTAAACTTTGAAACAGCTTCAGCAGTGCTTACTCAGTTCCCAGGAACATTCCCAGTTGGGCAGCATTGGGCTGAGTGTTGTATTTTTCAACAGTTTTAAGGGGAAATTTAAAAAAAAATGCTGTGGTGGGAAGTGTGGCTGCAGAGCTGGCAAAACCTAGGAGTGCCTCGGGATGCGATTCAACTTCTTCCATCATCGAAGCGTTAACCCAGCCCAGCAAAACCATCCTCGCTGTTGACTGGGAGTACCCACACTGGAGATGCAGTGCACTTGCTGTTCTGCTCTGATAGATGCTCCTTCACCTCTGTGCCCCGTTCTTGTTTTCTTTACAGGCTTTACGCTTTGCTCTGCTGTGATGCAGAGGGATGGTGGACAGTTGGGTAAAACTCAGATGTTGCTGTTTTTGCCTCACCAGATCAGCCGTCAAAAGGGCCATGTTCACATCTGTCGTCTCTTAGCTCTGCGGCTGCAGGTGCCCAAACTGACTCCACCAGCACAGCTTCACAGTCAGCGAGGGTGTTAAGGAGGCAGTCCAAGCCTGTGGTATCCTTTATTTAACATCTCGTCAAGGGTTTGATGGCTGTGGGGGTAGAGGGGTACGAGTGGTATCTCTGGGTTGAGCACGCCAGAGGGGCTTGTTCTCCCCTGATCTCCATCATGGCTTTGCTGCCCTGGCTGGAGATAGTCTTGTGGCTTCTCCAAACCGCGGTGCTCCTCTCTGTGATATGAGACGAGCGATTCTTATCTGCCCTCCATTGCACTGTGAAACTAAATTAATGCTTGGCAGGGACCTCGTGGTCCTCTGGCGGGAGTGCTTACACAAAAGCAAGACACTGCTGTTATAAAGAGCAATACTGAAAAAACAGCTGTCACGACAAAGAAGAACAATAGCTTGTTCTGGTGGCTTCTGCTTTCTTGGATGATATGCTGATGTTTTTCCATGTTTCTTTCCTTAGGAGATGACCGAGAATGGCAGTCATCAGCTGGTGGTAAAGGCCAGGTTCAATTTTAAGCAGACCAATGAGGATGAACTCTCCGTTAACAAAGGAGACATTATTTATGTCACCCGGGTTGAAGAAGGGGGCTGGTGGGAAGGGACCTTGAATGGAAAAACAGGCTGGTTCCCAAGCAACTACGTCAGAGAAATCAAATCCACCGGTAAGCAAATTGCTTTCAAGGGCTGATTGAATGACAGCGGTATAATGCAGTGCAGATCCTTGTGCCTTTGGGAAATGGCTGCTGTTGATTAAGGACCTTTTGCATCCTCAAATCAGCAGGGCTAATGGAAGGGTGAACAAGGCCGGAAGGGTAAAGCCTAGTCTTTCGCATGAGTTGTTTGAGAGCTGCTTCGCCCTCTTCCCCAGCGCATCGTGCCTTGCTGCTGCTCCCCCAGGCCCCAGCAGCACGGGAGCTGGGACGGTGCCGGAGTATGAGGCCGGAGATGGCTGCGTGGGTCCCCTTTGTTCTGGGGAGCTGCCAGGTCGTTCCAGTGTCTGCACACAGAATGAGCTTTTTGTTAGAGACCTGGGTCAGGCAGTGTATTTGCGTTTGGTGCTGGCAGTGGTGGGTGCTCACGGTCTCAGGGAGGAAACCAACAATAACTGTATGGCCACAGGGGAACGGTCCCCTGGTTTGTCCATAGCAACGGCTGATTTCACACACTAAATTTGTCCCCAGATGCATCTTCTGCTGCGAAGAAGCAGAAAGGAAAAGGGAGGGAATGGTCCATCTGATGACATCTGCCTTTACTGAGCTTTGCCTTCAGTGTCCGTATCATCTTCTGCGATGCGATTTTAAGCAGATGTGGGGTGGTGATGACATGAAGCGTGCCCCTGGCTAGCTGCCCTGTGGCGTTACGTATCTGTTCAAGCAGCTCACCCCGTTGTGCTTCCGCGGCTGTGGAGTGACAGTAAACTTAATTTTTTACAAAATCCAACTTGAACTCCTTAATGTGCTTTGAGGGCTTACCTGAGACAGAGACCTGTTGTGTGCTTGGTGCTGGTTTTATGGCTCAGGATCAGCCCTGGCCTTAAATGCCGTGAGTCGTCAAGGGTGGTCTGCAAAGTGGCTGCGAAGCGTACGACCCCTGTTAGACATCTTTGCTCCCACAATTGCAAGCAAAAAAGCAAAGGAGGGAAGAATAAAATTAATGAGTGAGTGTTTAGAATTAGGCCAGTTTTTCTTTAATTCTAAATGAAAAAAATCGTTGTTAGGATGTCTCATCTCCCACTATTTCCCTCTGGGAAATGATGTCTGAGCTGGAGCAGGACATTGCAGCAGGGACTGAAGGCTTGTCTGGCACAGCCCAGGAATCGCTAATTAAGTCAGTGAGTGGAGACAAGAAACGTTTTAAAAAAAAGGAGAGCAAACTTCAGTCCCGTGGGGAAAATCAGATGGGAGCTGCATGAAGTAATGGCACCTCATTGAAGCGAAGGACGAGTCTCCCGTTCATCCTGATGCAGGAGCCCATCCAATTTTTTATGTGCAGATCCTCCTTCCAGCACCCGCTTCACATGGCAGGAGGATTCCTTCCCTGGTCTCTGCTTGCTCCGGACACGTGGCCGTATTGCAGATGATGGATGCAGGGACCATCAGCTAACCCTCTCCTGCCCCAGGACCTGCTGCCTGCGCGAGCTGCTTCCCTCGCCTCCAAAGCGCGAGACTTGTCATTCTCAGTAGAGTTACTTGTTTCTCAGCAGTGTCTCTACCTCCGCTGTGTCCGAAGCGTGCCCTTTGGGTGGAAATAACGAGCTGCGTGGAGCAAAGCTCCTCTGAGTCTTTAAATCAGGCACAGAGCTCCTGGCTGGAAGTGACAAGGAACTCTAGAAGGGCAATAATGAGACAATACATCAAGCTGCGGTTTCCAGGGCCTAAATTTGTCAGATTCAAGCTTCTCCCCTGCTATCGGTGTGGAAGTAATTGCCTTCAGTGAGCGGCTGCAGGGAGAAAGGAGAGACTGGCTGCTCCGCGGCACAGAGCAGTTTTGGGACGAGGTGTGCAGCGGGGCCGGGACCTGTCCCAGTCCGGAGGGGCAACAGTGCCGTGGCGGTGCTGGGAGAGCTGGCAAAGCCGTGCTGCTGGCAGGGAATGGGCTTCCCTAGGGAAGGAAAATGGAGCAGGGACCTCTGCGTGTGTGTGTGTGTGTGCGTACTGCGGTGGAGGCATCCACCGGGATTTAGCAAACACAGATGATGATGAGAATTGACTTCCAGGTTTGTGTGAGCTTTTTATTCAAATCTGTCTTTGTTCAGAGAAGGATTTATCATCACAAATGACTGCGGGGATCGGGGTTCAGCGTATTGATTGGTGCTGGCTTCACGTGCCTTCTGAATCACCTGGAGCAAATCGCTGTATCCAGCATTTCTGATAGACACCCAGTTTTAAAACCCAAATTTTGTGGGCCGGGTGAAGCCACGCTGTAGCTGCAAACAGTGCCAGACAGTGGGCTGCTGCCAGGGATTTCAGAGCAAACCTGGAAAGCTGGCTGGCTGGCAGAGGCTGCTGCCTTCTGTGTCATGCACACCTTCGGTTTGCTCCTGGTTTTTCTGAAGCAGGCGAACAAACCCTGCAACGAAAGTTTTGTGTTCACAGGGGTGACGTTATGTTTGCTGGACAAGATGCAGCAGTGACTTTTCCTGCTGGAATAATGAGAGCTGTGCACTGTAATTTATTGATTGATGTGGTTTTTTTGTACAGATAAACCACTCTCTCCCAAAGCATTAAAAGGACTCGAAAGCACTCAGCTGACAAAGAATTATTACCCTGTGGTAAGTTTTAAAATGCTGATCATACATTTTAATAAGTAGCATATTATTAATCTTCTGAACTGGCTGCTTCCTGCAGAAATCATTGAAGCAATTTGTAACAATTGGGGATGTGGCTCTGTATTTAAATGCAGCTGTTGCCGCTGCCTTGATTCGGGGCTGTCGAGACGATAAACCACAAATGGAAGTTGCTGCAAGATGTCAAAAGGAGAGACTCCAGCTAGGCGATGGAGATAGTACAGCAGAGGTGGCAGCTTGGAGATCAGTGTTAGGGAATAGGCACGATGTCTCTGGTCAGTCCTTGCCATTGACTACTGGCTGTCTCCCGTTGACGGAGATGGGGAGGTAACGTCACGGCGTGAAGCAAGCCATATCAGGGCTCTGATCCACAACCCCTTGCTTGGGTTTGGCTGGGGAGGTTACACCCCGCGCTGCCTGCCCCGTGCCTCTGCCAGCAGCTGCAGCCCTCGGAGCAGGGGCAGCTGCCGCAGCTCACAGCCTGGCTTGGCAACCGGGCTTGGCTTCGGAGCAGGTCGGCCTGCCAGGCTGTGAACTGCGGCTGCGGAACGGGTGGAGGAACATCACCTCCTCTGCCGTCTCGCTGCTGAAGCGTTGGTGTCTGGCAAAGGTGGGCAGATGCCTGCCTGCTGTGTCCAGGCTAGAGCGAGCCCTGCGGTGTCAGAGAGCTGGGATGCCTGCATGTGAACGTCACTGGCTCTCGGTGCCGGAGGTGAAACGTGCTCATCAGCATGTCTAATTATATTCCAAGCAAAGCAAAGCAGAAACAATATGTCCGGAGAGCTGGGAACAAACTCCACTGTCTCCAAAGCTCTTCTACACCGAGAAACTTGAGTGCTAGCGGGGAGCATGCTGGCAGTAGGTTTGCCTACCCTGCTGCTGGAGGCAAATTGGCTGCTGAGATGGATTAGCAGGACCGAACCCAACTCGGCACGTCCTTGAAGTGGCAAGTGAGCTGTGCCCTGGCTTGAGCTGCCGCAGGAGCCATCCTCGGTCCGGCCACTGTTGCATTTAAATTGCTGCCTGCCTCGGTGCAAACGGTGCTCCCAGGATGCATGCACAAGTCGTTTGTTTGCGTACCTTGGCAGCCGGTTATGCATGCAGGGTTAGGCATGAGCCTCTCGGGGGGGGTGTCAAATATTAAACTCGGGTCTGAACTGATGTTGTCTTCGTGCTTTGCCAGAGAAGAAGGAGCAGCCCTTAACGCCTGCTTTCCAGGCCTCCCCTCGTTTGCAAAGTAAAATCCTGAAATTGGACCCCCAGGGCTTTCCTGAGCATTCTGGGTTCTGCATTAACAAATGTAATTTATGGACTTAAAATACACTTCCATGCTTTTCCACACTTGGAAGTTGATGTCATGTTCCTTTGACTAGTCACTAGTACTAAGATCTGCTCAGTGCTCTGTCTCTTACCCTAGGTGTTGCAAAATATTCTGGAAACAGAACGAGATTATGCGAAGGAACTACAGTCACTTCTGGGAACTTACTTAAGACCTCTCCAGTCTTATGATAAGTAAGATATAAGGGCATCTGAGGTGGAGAGAACCCTGTAAAATCGACCATAGTTCGTTACTTTCCTGCTTTTGAATGTTTAGGGACTGTTGCTGCTCTTCCTGTAAAGCCTCACAGCTTGTCTGTGAACCAGAAAAAAACCCCTTGTTGTACAGGTTTCCGCTCTTTCCTGTTCCTCAGTGGTCGTGCAGGCATTGGGCTGTGTTGGAGATGGGCATTTCTATCTGGTAGAGGGCTGGCTGTTACAACCCATCTGCAAGCTCGTGTGTGGCTCTCCTGGCATGCATGTTTCCCTGTGGTATGCCTTGCATGGCTTCTTCCCTGGTAATTCGCTTTGTTGTGACTTCTCAGCCCCAAGCAGCATCTCCTCATCACCTCTTCATTCCGCACTCAACGACACGTGCTCTCTGCGGTTAGATTGCCTCTCGCTAAATCCGAACTGCTGCTGAGTGAGAAATGGCTCCCCTGTCTCCCCATCCGCACAGCCATCGGCATGAAGTCCCTCCATGCTTGGGAAGAGCATGCTGCCATCCCTTACGGCCCAAGCAACGCCGGGGCAACCTGGGGACTTTGTCTGGGCTTACCTGTGGCAACAAGCCGATGTGTTTTCCATCCGTGCTGGCGAGTGATGCAGAGGCAGCACGCACCGTCCTGTCCTTACCCAGGCAGTGACAGGCAGCGCGCCGGTGTCTCTCAGTGGACTCCTATCATTAGCTTCACCCTGCACAGAGGACCCAGTGCACTTAGCTTCACCTCCTGCTTATTGCTTCAGCTGTACCGTTGTCTCTTCCGAATGGTGCCGACTCGGCGACCCTGTCCACGTGGCTGCGTTTGGGGCCAGGGTCCCTCCGGCTGAGCACGCTGCGGGAGGACCAGGCAGCCCTGGGGCATCACGGGCGGAGGGCAGATGTTTAGACATTGTCCAGTCAGGAGAGATGGGAGAGCGGTATCTTAAGGCCTATTTAAATCTCTCCTTCCTTCCCTGTATCTTCATGTGGGATATATTCAGCTGTGAAAATTTCTCATGCTCTCAGCCTTGTAGGCGGCAAATGGCTTAAATGAGGGTGGTATGAGAGTGACTCTGAGGATGGCTCGGAGGATAACAGAAGGAGATATGTTGGCTTCGGCTAGGAAAAATCCAACCTCGCTCAAGGAACAAAGCAATCCCTACCCGAGGGGCCGCTCTGTAGGACCCTTCTCCCATAGGGAAGCTCATAGCATGAATGCCTGAAGACAAAGCTGTTTCTGTGTCTGTGCACACACCTCCCTCCCCACCCGTGGCTGATATCCCATCTGTCTGTGTCTGTTAGACAGCTAAACATCTGAGAAGATTAGTGTGATTAAGTGATTAAAATCCAATTAAGATAATCCTTGGCAGCAGACGTCTTCTCCAGGAGGCTGTGGTCTGTAGCTGACAGATCATGGATTTTGTGTTTTCCCATCTCTGATGGTGTATCTGGGGAAAGAAATTCTTGGGCCTTTTTGGAAGGACCGCTTACAGATACCATGGGGGTGCTCCTGAGAGCAACATCTCTTTGATGCTAATTGCCAATTTGACTCTTTTAGGCTCAGCGCTGTGGACATTGCATCATTGCTGGGAAACGTGGAAGAAATCTCTGCATTTCAGCAAACACTGAACCAAGCCCTGGAAGAAGTTGCAAAGTAAGCTCGTGCCGTAGCACTGAGGGTGTTAAGCTATTGAACTGCAGCTAAAAATAATAGAAAGACACGTTCATTAATGTTCCTCCTGGCTGCTGTCTTAGACTTGTTAAATACAGAAGAAAATAACAGGATTGAAGACAGGCGACAGGTAGCACTTTGGCGGGAGGGAAGGTAGAAGAAACTTGACATTTCTATTGTTAAGGCATCTGCTGAAAGAGGGTGTCACTAGACCTGACATGAAAGTGTCACTAGACCAAAGACGCAGTCACATGCAGGGTGGGAGATCTGGCAGGCGTGAAGATGGGGATTGCCGGGGAGCAAAGAGAAAATCATTAGAGATGATAATTTTCCTCAGGGGGGCTGGCAGACGTGTTCAGCCTTAGCCCAGCCTCTCCTTGGAAGGACGAAGAGACGGGAAAAAGACTGAATATTGGAACTATCTTTAGGCTGTGGCTTCCCTTTCTCCATCTCCTCGAGTACTAGTGGGCAGCCCAGACAGTGGGACCACCCCTGCATTGCACCCAGTTCTTTACAGCACATCCTCACTGGCTGCAGTGGGCTACAGCACCTGCAGCATCTACAGAGCTGCAGCTGGGACAGGACATGCTGGGTCACACCTCGCCCCAGGCTGATAATGGTTTGTGGTACTCTCAGTCTGCAGCGCGGAAACCCTGTCCCATCTGAGGACCACCTTCCTGCTCCTCCCCAAGTGACAGGCGTGGGTATTTTGCTCGGCGCTGCAGTTACGCGGTGACCTGGGAATGTCCCCATGCAGCAGGTGGTTCCTGGGCAGACACCTGAGAGTGCCGTAGCTGCAGGGTGCAAATCAAGAGGCTTAAGTTGTGGCTGGTGTGTTGGCATCTGTAGGCTCCCCGAGAACCAGCAGCGCGTGGGATGTTGCTTCATGAACCTGATGCCCCAGTTCCGCTCCCTGTACCTGACGTACTGTGCTAACCACCCATCCGCGGTCAATGTCCTCACGCAACACAGGTGAGTGATGGAGGAGGAGATTCAGACTGAAATTGCTCCTTTAAAAACTTTTATTATTAATACTTGGCCTGGCCTGGCTTTTGACTTGTATTTTGACAGTAGGGCAAGGGGACAACATGGGATCCTGCTGCTGGGGCTTTGGGCTCTTTAGTGTAGGCTCTCAGCTCCAACGTGGAGTCAACTCATGCTGCTTGTCTTTGGAGTCGGTCTCACAGGTCCTCTCTCACAAGACTCTTGAGTAAAACAGAGGCAACCTCAGCCCTTGCAGTAGCATCCCCCATGATGGTTACTTGCTGAAAGACCCAGATGCTGCTTCAGACCCACTGCTGAAGAGCTTACACACCAGCAGATGGGCATACGTGTCCCTGGGGCACTACAATATGAGGCACATCGTTGCAAAAGGAGAGTGGTCATCAAGTCACCCGCAGTTACCCAGCTTAGTAATTGAGCTGCTGTTCAACCAAATGGTTGATTTGCAGAGTCGCTGGTAAATCGCAGTAATGACATCTTCCTTCAACATGTCCCACTTGAGTAGACACTTGAATTTATTTAATGTGATGCTAAAGACATGCCAAGCCAACAGGCTACAACTGTGTCGTCCCTAATGCACTTTAGCTGTCCTCTCTGCAGTGGTGGGAATGCCAGGACCCTGGCCATACTGTTTAAGTCCCTTTCTGTAATGGGAACTCGCAAGATATTTACTTACCTGCTGAAATGCAGCTTTAATTCAGCCTGACAAACAGCCTGGCTCCTGTAAATGGTTCATTCATGTGGTTCCTCAGGCTGACCCCTTTCCTTAAATCAGTCAAAGCATCAGCTCTGGCAGATGTGCTGACACGCACAGGCCGTGTTTTCCGGAGTGATGTACGTGCTGATACCTGCATCGCGGCTCCCAGGAGGGTCCCGGCGCATTGCTGCAGCATCCTCCAGCACAGCGTGAGCCTCCGCAGCCCACGCTGCCCGCCAGACGCCTGGCCCTGTGCCACCTCGCTGCGCTGGGGGACCAGCTGCCGGCACCGATGTGCCCCGAGAGCCGTGCCCACCAGCACCTGTCACCATGCAGCATCCTCCTCTGTGTCCCTGGGTAGCAGCGGGGTCTTGCTCGGCTGGAAGCTCGCAGCTCCCCGCCTGCCCTGCTGGGTTTGCGGCGGGAGGTGCTGGGAGAGGAGGCTGAGCTGCCTTTATAAAGGTGCCGCTCAGAGCAGAACGCTGGCCCTCAGGAGAGCGTGGGAGGCATTGAAACACAGCCCTCGGTGGTGGCGAGCCCTCCTTCTTCTTGTTGCTGTTGTCTCTATTTGTAGTGATGAGCTGGAGAAGTTCATGGAGAGCCAGGGTGCAGCCAACCCAGGCATTCTCATCTTAACCACGAGCCTCAGCAAACCCTTCCTGAGGCTGGAGAAATATGTGACACTGCTGCAGGAGCTGGAGCGGCACATGGAGGTAGGTGGGATGTGGGACTGCTGGGCAGGCTGTGCCCCTTGATGCTGGAAGGGCTGGCCCCGGAGCTGCAAGATGTACTTCTGCCTGTTGGTGTTTGACCACTGCGTTGCTAAAAGTGCTTGCCACCCCTCCAAGGAGGTGTTCCATCTCCGTGGGACGTCACCTACCTGTCAGATTAGAAGGGGGAAGGTGGTCGAGTCTGGGGGATGTTGTGGGAAGGCATTTCCTGCTCTTGCTCCAGCGCTTCCTCAAAGATGGGCCATTTCCAGCACAAGGAAAAGCAGAGTTCAGGGTCAGGCTACAGCTGGTATTTGTGTGCACAGCGGGTAATAAATCAGTGTTTTTATTATCATTTTGTGAGGTGCCTATCCCCGGCTGGTCGCTCCTGCAGCTCGCAGGCACATCCCCACCCCGCGCCCGAGGCTCGTGCTCCCGGCTGGAGGCAGAGCCGCGCAGGCAGACATCGGTCTGGCCACCGGCACAGACACGGAGCAGCGAGGGGGCACAGAGACTCCCTCGGCGAGTGGCAGATCTCAAGCAGGGACATTTCTCCCCCTGGAGATTTCTGCCGCTGAAGCTCGGCTGCTTGCCTGCTGGTGCAGTCCAGCTGCAGGGATGCAAACCTCAGAGGTGGTGCAGGGAGGTGAAGAAAACAGAAGTAACAATCTGTTTAAAACTGAGTTTGCTTTTTCCCTCTTCCAGTATTAATTACCAGTTAATTACTGAGCACGCTTAGCCATGATCATTCAGCTCCACATCCCAAACAGGGGATTAAAACCTCTGTGCTTAGGCCAGGGTTTTTCCTGCACAGGAGAGGGCATAAGAGCCTGCGCTGTAGGCACACTGCAGACCTGACCTGTCCTCATCTCACCTGGCTTAGCTGAGCTGCAGGGCCTGAGCCGAGCTCGGCTGCAGCCACCGTGCCCGTGCTTAGACAGCGTGCCCTTGGCAGAATGCGGGATGGGGGTCGGCGGTGGATTTGGGGACAGACGTGTCACCTGTTTCTCTTCGTGTCTAAGTGGAGTGTGGGGGTTTTGGTGCATCAGTCATCAGGCTTGAGGTTTAAGCTGTGATACCGTGGGAAGATTATGGATGCTTGCGATATAAATATATGCAATATGGTTGTATGCAGTGTGGGTGTGTACCAGAGCATTCCCTGCATGGCTGCGCAGCTGGAGACGGGGCAGGTCTGTCCAGGGCAGCCCTTGTCCTGGATTCAGAGCTGAGCGATCCCAGGCACTGACAGCCGCAGGGATGGCCCCATCACAACCTGGACACCTTAGGATGTGCTTGGCATGAGGTCTGGGTGGTGAAGAGCTGATGATGTGGGGCCTTAGGTGCCCAGGAGATGGTGCTGGCAGAGTACCAGCAGGCAGCTGCAGGCAGAGGTAAGGGGCAGCATCCTGCTGTCCCCTCCCTGGCCCAAGAGCTAAGACGTGCCCTGCCTTAGACCCAGAGGTGAAGCTCATGGAAATGGCACCCTTGGTGGGGGCAATGTCTGGAATACCTTACGTGCCGATGGAAGTTTCCTTCCTGAAGGTGAAACCAGAAATCCACCCTGTGCCTCTGCCTGTTCTGATTGACTTTCTTCGCAAGCTGAGTTAGTTCAAAGTAAAACCGCATCTGCTCTCGCTCTGGCCGCTTTACGCTCACTGAATTGGTATCAATGAATTGCATAGCTGCTTAAAACCGTGTCATGTTGAACTGGGTGGTGAGGAAGGCACCTGGGGGATTATGGCCCCCTCCTGCAGCCCTTTCTGCCTGAGCCCCGCGTCCCCCTGCGAGCTGTGCAGCCCTGGGTGCTGCCGGGGCACTGGGTGCTGCTGGCTGAGGGATCTTTTCTCCCCCTTCACTAGGAGGCGCATGCAGATCACGAAGAGGTGCTGAAAGCCGTCGCGTCCTTCAAGTCCCTGGTGGTAGGTGGCAGTTCTTAAAATAGAGCGCTTCATTTCAGGGCTGCATTTCACGAAGAATGACTCAAGCCTGACATTTGTCTCCTCATTAGAAAAAAAGGTCTTTTGGAGTGGAAAAGATGGGTTATAAAGAATTGTAATTTCAAGTTTCAAGCCTAGAGCTGCCCCTCCGGCTGCAAGTTTCAGCAGTTGCATTCTGGCTCTGTGGTCCCAGCAGCAGAGATGGAGGATCTCTGAATTTCTCCTCCGCTGCAGAAAGCCACGTGTGGGTAGTGGTGGCGATGGGGTCCCTTTCATCTCCTTTTTCCTCCATACCCTAATCATTTGCCACATGAAACTAGATCACCCCTTGCTCTTTGAGATGAGCTTTGAAGGGTTAACACAGGCATCTGATTCAACTGCTGGTGCCAGCAGGAAGGTCCCCTCCGAGCCCATCGAGCGACTTCTTGGTTTTGTTGAGGTTTAAGCTCCACGGGCATCGGGAGGCTTGGACGATATTGCAGGTAATTTGTGGCTCCAAGAGCCGTGGCCATCGGCGCGGAGCAGAGCAGGCGGCAGTGAAGGGATGAGTCAGAGATAACAAACCTACTTCTGTGAGCCGTGTTACCTTCACCCCTCAAAGTCCTACTGCAGTGACGTGAAAAAGAGAGGGAAAAGCCATCCACGTGCGTGAAGGTTTTACTCGGCAAAGCTTTTTTCGGTTATTAAAAAAGCTAAGAGTTTCTCTCGCTTTGTAGCCACTGAATACCTTTCACTATAACCACTCCAGATGTGGTCCAACTTCCTTCCTTAGCACGGCAGATGCAAGTTTTCGGTGCTTAGCAGTGCAGATAAAAGCTGGGGAGGAGAAAGTTCATAGAAAACAGGAAAAGGCGATCATGTTACGTTTACTTAGAAACTCTTCTCCCTTTCCATTTATTCTAGCAGGTAATAGGGGAATAATTCAGTTAAATTACAAGGTGTCATTAATCTTTAGGAATGCTCGTAAGAGGTGGATGGTTTTACTTGAAATGTGTACTTGGGTGCTGAATAATTTAATTATGATAGGACTGAAGAGGGTCAGTGTAGATTTGAGGTTAGATGGGCGGAGATGCCCCTCGCGACAGACACGTGGTCCCGTGGTAGGAGCAGGGAGGGCCCCGCGCGACGGCAGGGAGGGACCATGGAGTCGCCGCGATTTGCAGTGGTGCCTCTGCACGGACTGCGACGGATGGCTGTGGGTTTTATGTGGGTTTGCATCCTGGGAACGCTGGGTGCGGACACTCGGGGAGCTGTCAAAGCACACAAGAGTTGCAGAACCAGAGGAAGCCCCCACGGTTTGGTTCAAATCTGTGTGTTTTCAGACTAAACCGAATGCAGCCTCTCTCTTTGAAGATCTGGATAGTCAAAGAGTTTGTATGAAAGTGAGCTGGAAAGGAGGAAAATCTCTGTCAGAAACTGGGGTTTGGAAAAAACCCAGCAGCTGTTAAAAACAGCCCGGGTTTGGCTTTGCAGCAGCTTTCCCCATTGGCAGAGGCATCAGTTAAAGCAAGTTGTGCTTGGATTCACAGGGCGGTCGTTGCTCAGTCAGCGCTATCCTCTGCTTGCTGAAAGCTGCTGCAGGACTTGTTGCTCCGTGGAGCTCTACCAGTCCCCAGCTGCTGAGCATCGGTGCAGTCGTTTCAGTTATGGCACCTTCAAAAGCTTCTTTTCGTGCTGCTCTACTGCACCGCTGAAATACTGTCCAAGTCCTGCTTTTGGGTTTGCAGATTTGGTTAGAAAACGTTTTCCAGCTGATTCGTGGGGGCTTTGCATTGCTGCAAGTGTAATTTTGCGAAATGGGCAGAGTACCTCTGTGCAGCAGCAGAATTAGAGACATTTCACTCTGCACTATCTAGGTTTGGAAAATGTGACCCTGTACTCTCAGAGGTACAGCTGGTTTGGAAAGAAAAGTTTGCTCAGTGCAGTTCGCAATTTCTCTGACATTTTAACGTATTCATTACTTCATAAATTGCAAGGGTGTGATTTTTTTAGCAAACTTCATGTAATAGAGCCAAAGCAGGCTTTCCTGATCCCTTGACGTGACCAGCCCTGAGCCCATGTGGCAGTGGGAGAGTTGCTGGTGAAACCGTCTTTGCTGGGATGGTTTGGGGTTGTGCCTGCCCTTCGGCTAACGAAGCGCCCCGCTGTGATTCCCAGTTGCAATGCCAAGAGCTGAGGAAGAGGAAACAACTCGAACTGCAGATCCTTTCCGAATCCATCCAGCGCTGGGAAGGAGAGGACATAAAAACGATGGGAAACATCATCTACATGTCCCAGGTTATGGTACAGTGTGGGGGAAGCGAGGTGAGTGCGGTGGTCCTTCTCCTGGCTAAAGACATGGTGTCCAAATACCCCCTTGCTCACGGGACCAGCGATGCAGGGCAGCAGCTGCTCTCACCCTGGGCCACCAAAGCGCTGATAAATAATTTTACCTGGAGAAGAGCTGTGCAGTGGGACTGTGCGCATCTTTGGAGTCAGGCACGCCGGCGGCTTAGCTTCAGGCCTTTGGTGACATACTTTTCCAGCAGAAAAAGTTTCTGAGTGTCGTGTAGCACATTAATTTCCCTCTTTCCCCCCTGTGACTTACTCTGAGAAATGAGAGTGACTTGAGGGTGCGCATTAGCATAACCATTTCGCCACGTCCTGTGCACAGCGCGGCGGCTGCCGTGACGTCCCACTCCCGAGCTGACCGCGCTGGGGAAATAACTGGAGGCATTCCTGTGCTGTCGCACCAGTGCTTGGCACAGACCTTCCCCAGGGGTGTTAAAGCCCTGCTTGGTGTTTACTGTGTGGGACAGTGCCTGTTACTGCTGAATTGCTTCCTTGCTGTAGCAGCTTTTCCATGGGAAGGGAAGACCTATAAAACAAAGCCCTGTAGACTCTAGTCCCCAAGTCTTTGGGATGTGAACTGCTGGGGAACATCAGGTCTCGGTCTTCTGAGGCACTCTGAAAGGATTGGAAGCGGACGTCAGTAACATTGTCAAGATTAGCAGGATGCAGACAAAAATTTCTGCAAGAAAAACTAGTACAGAAGTGAGCTGCTGTAAATAAAAAAAGCCAAAATAATTGCTTTGGGGCTGGTCTCTGGAAGGCTGCGATTCCGGCTGCAACAGGTTTGGTTTGCTGGAGGAAAGAGCTTGTGATGCCTTGCAGACTGAACTAACCTGAATTCTTGTCCCCGCAGGAGAAGGAAGAGCGATATTTCTTGTTGTTTTCAAACGTTTTGCTGATGCTGTCTGCAAGCCCACGGATGAGTGGGTTCATCTATCAGGTAGGCATGCTCAATTTGAAGTTGCAAGGTGTTAGATGTGAGAAAGGAAATCAGATAACTCTTACCGAATTCAAATCCTCTGTTTCCTTACACCTCTCTGTTGTGGTGCAAATGCTTCAGGCTGGGAACCAGGGCTTGGTTTTACCATGCCTGCCAGGACACTTAGTGTCTTTGTCCTGCCAACTGGTTAAACAGTGTATGGTAAGTGTGAATGCTGTAAAATTAGTAAAAAAAAAAAAACCCAAACCCTCCCAGCATGTTGTCCTACATGCTGTTCTTAAGAATTCTGTGTATGTGTCTAAGGTGTCCTGACCCAGCTGGAGGGTTTTGCCCCACACAACCGGCCAGCAGGCTCCCGGGGTTGGGCCATCTCTGGAAAACACTTCACGACTGTAAAGCCCACTGTAAAGAACCCAAAATTTCCACTCCACAGGGCCCCCCAAAACACTGCATTTCGTGTGTTTTATCATTTAATGGCTGCAGTCAGGCTGTTGGGAGCTTGGCTGTTCTCCAGTTGCCTGGAACCATCAATACCCTCCAGCAAAAGTGTGCTCTTGCGTTGACCTGTCATTGGTGGTACGCGAGGGAGATGGGAAAGAGTTGGGGAGGATTTGGCTGGGTTTTTTGTCTTCACCCACCAGCAGGAGTAAGGTGAGCAGGCAGTTCAGCATGCAAAGCAGGAGGGACAGGGAAGGCTTTCGGAAAAAACAGGGGAAGTTGATCCCTTGGGGCTGGTTGTAAAAAGGGTTTGCACCAAGTGAAGGGAAAGGGCGGCAGATGAGCCGGGGATGACTCAGTTGTCGTGGGAGCCTCTTCTCTGGGGTTTGACCTAGTTGTGCAGGGAAGTCTAGATCCATACATTAAGGGAGACTTTTCCTGCAGCCTTCACAAATTAGTTTCTAATGGCAGTTCCCAAAGAGAAAGGAATCAGCAGAAGCAAGCAGAACAACGCCTGCTGGGAAGCAGATGGAGACACTGACGACTCTTCGATTTTCCTAGGGAAAGCTGCCTTTGACGGGAATGACGCTGACAAAGCTGGAAGATGCCGAAGGGAATGAGCACATGTTTGAAATCGCAGGTCAGTGTGGCCCCTGCCTGGGAACATGCTCCCAGTCCAAACAGCAGCTGCCACTGGAGGTAGTGGTTCTCCTCCTCCCCCTGACCACTGCGCCATGCTCTTCTTTTTGCTCTTTTACCGTGCATTGTCTGAGTTTCTGAGCATGTCCATCTTGGTTGAGGCAACCTCCACCTCCTCCCAGCGCCCTTGAGCTCTGTGTCTGGCACTGGGCTGCTTTCGGAGACCATACAGCTCCGCACGGGGCCAATCTCCTGTCCCAGTAGCGCTGCTCTGGGCTGTGCATGCCCCGTCTGCATCCAGCATCCGTCCTGTGCAGCTCCGAGCGCCCACTTTATTGACAGATTAACGGCTGTGGTCATCAGATAGCTTTCCTAATGTTCCTCCCAATTTTCCCCTTCAATTTGTCTCATTACTTGTAGCTGTACACAGTCATTTCATGCTCAGCTCTTTGGCTGTAGTGAAGCTGTTTGTGCTGGTGGTATTTGGTGTCAGGGTCCTGTTAATGATGGAAATGTTGTGTTGGCATAGTTTTAACATTGAATAATTCCTCACACATTCACCTCGCCAGTTCTCTTAGCTTTTCCTTGCAGGTCCCACACTGGCTGGCACTGGGTGCCTGGAGCAGGATGGCCAGTGGCGTTTTTGTAGCCACTGGACTTTGGAAACTGAGGAACCCCTTGCTCCTGTGCCGAGTTGAGCTCACCCTGTGTTTCCTCTTGGGTGTCTACCGCTTGCTAAAGACGGTTATTTAACCCTCTGCCGCAGGGAACGTGACGGAGCGGATCACTGTGTCCTGTAGCACCAGCCAGGACTTGCACGAATGGCTTGACCACTTGCAAAGGCTGACCAAAGGGACGTGCAACACCGTGTCGAAAACGCAGTCCTGGAGCGCTCATTCGGTAAGCGTCTCGCCTCCCCAGCATCTCTGCTGCCCGGGTCCCTCAGCGCTGGCTGGTCTCTCCGTTTCGGCGTTGCACCTTGCTGTCGAGGTGGTCTGTACAGCTGTGAGACACATCCCGCAGTTTTGTTTGTAGCCGTGTCGTGCTTGTACCATTTTACATGTGTCCTGCCTAATTTTTGTGGCAACCTGGATGTCTCAGAAGAGTTCACAGTGAACCCTTGTCCGTCCTCCTCTGCTGCTCTACATTGTTTGGTAGCTAACAGTCTTCATTTGCTGCTTCTTAGACGTTTAGTTCAGCCGGACAGATCCGTGGGCCTCTGGAACCCCCCAAAATCCTCAAGCCCTGGAGCCTGAGCTGCCTCCGTCCTGCTCCTCCGCTCAGACCATCGGCAGCGCTGAGTTACAAAGAGGTAATCATCCCACGTGCCTGCAGAAGACCGCGGTTTCATGGCAATCCCTAGTGCTTGTGTCCGGGGTTCTTAGCCCGTAGCGAGGGCACAGAAGCTTAGGTGAATGGGGATGTTGAGAGAAATGACGCTGCCAAGTTTTGCCCTGGTCCTGCGATGGATGCTTGCCGCTGTGGCTGGCTTTGTGCTGCAACCGAAGGATGAGCACGTGCGTTTGCAGGCTCAGCCCCATTCCTCGTGTTTGCTGTTGACTGCTGTAGCCAGTGCCCTCAGCTGCTGGATGCCACCAGTCCCGCAGCCTTGCATGTCCCATCAAGCGCTCTCCTTTGGTGGTGCCACGGTGGAGTTGCCTCCCCTTCTCTTCCTTCTCCTCCACCTCTTCCTGCCTTGGTCTGAGCCGTGGGTGGGAGCTGGACGTGCCCTAGCTCCAGCCGCAGCAGCCCCTCGGCATTGCCCAGGCCAGCGCTTGCAGGGTCGGGCAGCGATGCTGCACCAAGAGGAAGAGGCAAAAAGGCCTCTTGATATTTCTCCTGTCTTCCAGCCTGTGTTCTGGTGGCTGGAGCAGGGCTCCCTGCAGCAGCCGTGGGGCTCGACCCTCCTTCACCGCCCACCCAAGTATTTCACACACCCATACCCTGGGATTTGTTTCCCTCGCAGAAACCCCAAGCCTGGGAGGTAGGAGGTGGCGTGGGGAAACCCAAAATACAACCCCGCTCTGATTCTCACCCCGTGCTGAAACTGCAGTGCTCTCCTTCCCTACCTCACAGTAAACTTTTGGGATTACTCACCAGTAACTCCGGTAACGTTCCTCTTACTGAATGAGCACTCCGGTTCTGAGTCAGCCACCTTTCTTGGTACAGCAGCCCTGGGAGCGTCACTGCCCGAGCTCCCAGCGGGGACAGGGACGAGGAGGGGGCTCGCACCCCCCCAGCCCCCCAGCACTTGGGGATGGAGACCGCGGCAGCCAGGGGGGCTGTGGGTCTGCTACTCCAGGTAGACAGTTTAGGTAGCATCACGGCATTTTTTTACATTTATTTCTTAAAATTTGTAAAGAAACGCATTTCAGTTTGGGAATTAAGTTGTTCAAAAACCAGCCAAGCAGACTGGAAACAACCCTTAATCTTTGCATGGTCCAAATCCCTAATGTAGTAACTGTTTCTTGCTTGCGTGGTGAATTAAAATATAGGAAGAGGCTTGAATTAGAGGAAAAAGTTTTCCATGTGAAAGTGCAAGGCTGGTATTTATTTATAAAGTAGACCAAAATCACAGATTGAGTGATGTCATTACTACCACAGTCTCTGCAGTTTCTCGATTGTCCCTTGCCACGCATCGCAGGAGTTAAACTCTCCCCGTCGAAACCAGGCGAGAGCTTTTTGGCACAGAGGCCGAGCGGGTGGGGAGCCCTGAGGGGCGGGATGGTAGCGTGCAAGGTGTGAAAGGACCGGAAATGTGGTTTGCACGGGAATGGGCTGTGCTGGCCACGTTGGTGGAAACCCAGAGGCCAAGGGGTGCATCGGAGCTGGAGCAGAGCTGGGCAGGCACGGTCTGGTACCCAGTCAGTCTGGTCTGCACTGGGAGGGCAGCTCCCCTCCCAGGGGAGGGACCCATGGACACGAGCCTGGGATGGCAAATGTGAAATAAGTTCAGTTGTTGGCCCAAGCAGATCTACATCTGCGTTGTCTCTCCCTCTGGGGAGCTCAGTCACTAAGCAGAACTCCTATTTCACTGTATTTTTTTTTTTTTTTTTAATTTAAAGTAGGGCACAGAATAAATGATGCTAACAGCTCAGTGCAAGTCACTGCCTATAATGAAGATATAATAAAGGAACGCAAGTTTCAAAGGTTATTTTCAGGGAAGGTAATGGGGGAGTTTGATTAAAAGATTAGAGATTTTCAGACATCCAGTGTTACTTTAATTGGCTTCTAGTCGTGTAGGACGGGATGGCACAGTCTTGTGCATTTCCTCATACCTAGCTGTGCTCAGGAAACCCCAGAACCTGCTTGCGTAGCGCACAGCACTCTTGTTATTTCCATTGAAATTGGGTCATTTTTCCTGTTCCGTTTCCAGTAATCATTTGAAATGACAGAGCAGGTGCTGCGGGTAGAGCGGTGTGTCCAGATTCGGGTTAGCAAAGTGAAAAAGATTTGCAGATGATTTCTTCTACTTACTTTTTTTTTAAGTGACCTGCTTTGGATTAGGTGAAGGGTTGATAACTTTGGGATTGAGGACTTTGCTGGCCAGGCCTATGGGAGAGCGGCACGGCTGCCCGTGCTGAGCATCCCGGGGATGGGAGCTCCGTGGGGCGTGCAGGGACCAGCGGAGCAGGGAGATGCCGCTGCGCTGACGCCTGACGCTGTCGGGTCTCCAGTGAGGATGGCAGGTCCTCTCTGGGAGGGTCCTCTTGGAGAAGACACGGTCCTGGGGGCTTGTCACCAGGGTGGGCAGAGCATCCCATCATCCCGGCTGGGTCAGGCTGAAGACTGCAGGACTGGTGTTGAGCACGGGGCAGACCCCGAGCAGCTCCCCAGGGCTCGGACGGAGCCGGGCGCGTGGCACCAACGGGTGCTGCATTTTTAAGCACCATTCTCTTAGACAGCCAACATCTACAGAAACCTACTACTAACCGAGGAGGCATGTTCTCTATTTTGATGTGTTTGGTGTGTTAATGCCCACTTACCATGCGTTTCACATGTAATTTTTTCAGTTCTGCATGTGACCGTGCTCCTCTGCATGTTGATAGTGCTCTAAAACCAGTACGGAGGGTGTGCCACATTAATCACAAGACTAACATTTAAATGTGTTTCAGAATTGTGGATTTAATGGACTTGGTCAATAAAATCATCAATCTCTCACACTCATCTTCTCTTTCTTTGCATATTCATTGTAGAGGATGTCTTATATCTTGAAGGTAAGGGTAGATACATCTCTTCGGCTTATCGTGGCAAAGAATGCTTGTTCCTGTTCATGCTTCTCGTGCTTGCATGACCCTAATTTTGCCTGGCTGTATCAGTAAGTCACAGTGAGAGTCAGCAGTGACTGGCAAATATATTTTGAGATAACACTCAAGAAGGATTTAGTGTTATGGTACTTAAACTTCCTGGCATGCCTCTTCTCCTGCTTAAAATGCGTATTGCATGTAACCTGCTAATACACTAATTCTCTCCAAATCAGCGAGACTTGTAACTCTGTGAAAGGAGATGAAAGCTTGTGTTTCTTACTTGTGGAGTCATAGCAAACACTAACTTTGTGTGTGGTTGGTTGTTCTCTGTGTATGTTTGCGGGGCATTTATACCCGCAAACAAATTGTGTGCATTTAGAAGCAATGTTATTTGCCAACTGTTTTGTAGTAGAAATCAAATCAAGTCAAGGAAATAAACAACTTTATAGGGTTTTCTAACAAAGACCGCAGAGTTGATAAGCAGACTAAAAGTGCTAATGAATGTGTTTGAATTATTTGGCTAAAGGATCTTAGCCGAGGGTTCAGTTCTCTAAAGGAGCTTGTCCTGGCCCAGACCTGGAGGTGCAATTCCCACTGCTGTTCCAGGGAGCAGTGGGCCACAACTACCACATGGGGAAGGCAAAAAGCATCATTTTCCCCCCACTTTGTCATTGTCTGCTTTGTAGTTCCCTAACGTGTTGTGCGTAACACGGATAGCTGCCTTCAGCTGCGCTGCTCCGCGCTTTGAGCCGCCTTTGGTTCTGGTTAAACACCAGAGTCTGTTTCTCTGTAGGACTCCAGCAAAAGTCCAAAAACAATGAAGAAGTTTCTCCCAAAAAGGAAAACTGAGAGGAAACCGTCTGATGAAGAGTTTGTAATTCGAAAGAGTGAGTGTTGTGTTTTTTCTCTTCTTTTTGGAGGTTTGTGTGTGCTCAGCCGTCTCCAGGGGACTTTGAGAACAGCCTTTCTCGTAGCGCAGGATGCGGCAGGGTGCTCGTGCTGCGAGCAAGCCTACGTGCTGCTGAGCACGGGAGGCTTCTGGAAGCGCACTGGTCCTCGAACCTCTGAGAGGTCCCCTCCTGGTTATGACTGCCAGACGTGCTACCACCCTCCTTGTGACTGCTAGCACAAGATCACGAGTTGTGGGTGGTCTTGTTCCGGTTACGAAGCCAAGGAGCTACTTCCAGGTAGTTAAAAGCTGCATTAAAACCACATATCAACGGTCATCAAAATATGTCTGAGAGCTGGGACAAGCCCTTACCTGACCATGCCAGCAGGTCCTGGAACAGTTTCTGTAGAGAACCAGGGAACCAAAAAAGGCCCTATCCCTGCAGGAGTGGTCACCTGCAAAGAGGGATGTCCTGACAGCTCCCTGGACTCCACCTGGGATGCTCCTCGGGGTTTTTGCATGAAAGGCCATGGTCACCCAGCAGTGAGCTACTGTGGTGTACAGCCTGAAGGTCCATTGTGTCCCTGGAGAAGACAGCGCTGAGCTAAGGTTGGAAATTAAGACTTCACGTTTCCAAGTCCTGCTCCGATGCTGCTGTACCAGACCCCTCCTAGCAGGGCAGCTCTGCCTACCCATCTCCTGATGGTCCCTGCACCCAAAGTCAGGCGTCGACCCCTGAGTTTTGCTGAGACCAGCAGCTGTAAGTGCGTTTTCATACCATTTAGTCATGGTGCTCAATGCCACAGGACATTGCAAAGGCCAGAAAATGTAAAGGACCTCAAAAGGGAATTGGGCAAAGTCCCAGAGACAGTGTCAGTCAAGGAAACAACACGCTCCTCTCTTAAGGGACTTGGGAGCAAAGGCTGGGAGGGGTGAAGCCAGCGCACTTTGCTTTCTGTGATGGCTGATTTCTGCCATGTTTGACAGGTACTGCTGCACTAGAAGAAGATGCTCAGATCCTGAAGGTGATAGAGGCATACTGTACCGGGGCAGGCTTCCAGCAAGCTCTCAGCTCAGGTGGGCACGCAACCCCATGATTTAGTTCTGACTCTGCCTGCAGCGCTGATAACCCCTCTGGGAAGAAACAGATCGTTGCATCATACAGCGACGAAACTCATGCTAGGAAACTGTGTGGTGTTCAATCTTCAAGATAAGGGAGCTTCATCTGCCTGGTGGTTTAGTTGCCATTGTTTTTCTTCTAAACACAGAGAATGAAGCAGGTAGGAGGGCAGATGAGACACAGCTATTTCACCAGCACTTGTTAGGAATTAAGCAAACCTAGTCAGTGCCTGTGGCTGTCAGCACTGAAAACCTGATGGTAATCTCAGGTTGCATATAGCTTTAGAAAGGAAGCATGAATATTATCTCTCAATCAACCGCGTGTTTAAGAACAAGCTGCTTCATAAGAACTTATCTAACATTTTCAACTCTGGAGATAGAACTATTTATCATTGCTGGTGAGATGTCGAATTAAATCACTGAGCTATCAAATAATGGTGCATTTGAAAAAGGGAGGCCATCTTTCTTCTGAGAGCTCTTGACCCTAATCAAATGACTTCATTTATAAGTCATGATGTAGCTTTAGATGCAGTGAGCAGTCTTGAAAACTTTCCGCTTGCCGCGTTAGCTCCGGGGTAGCGGTGCGTCTAAGCAGATTGCCGGTGGCTGCTCAAGCCCCCGCGTCCCCAGCCTGGCCCAGGCTTGCAGAGAAAGAGGGCTGCTGTTTCCAGGGGAGCGGGGGCATCGGAGAAAGTCTCCCTTTTTCTTCCTGACGAGTGATTCTTGTACACAGGCTCCCGTAAAGACTCCATCCCCCAAGTCCTTCTTCCTGAGGAAGAGAAAATCATCATCGAGGAAACACGAAGCAACGGCCAGACTGTCACGGAGGAAAAGTAAGCGTGGCTGCTCTCCCCTTGCTGCTTTTTGGAAGGACATTAAAAACGGATGCCCTCTCCTCCTACGTCTCTGCAGTGGAGCAGGGCTGGTGTCACCGGTTGCCGCCTGAGTCCTGGCGAGAAGCACTGGGCTGCTGCAGTTGTTGTTTTGTCCCTTTTTAAGAACAGAGCCGCCTTCCCAGCTGCTCTGACGTGGCTGTGGTCCCTTGAGAGTCTGTGCGCCGGGACCCGAGAGCCAGGTTATCGAGTCCCAGAGCTTATCCGGATGAAGCTAATGGGGTCAGGGAGGACGGAACCAAACAAGTGGCTCTGTGGTTTTTTTGTAACTGCTGCCATACTGGGCTGCTGCTGCCCCTCGGGAGCCTGCCTGGCACGCTGTCTGCGAGCGCGCCCAGCCTGTTGCACAGCTTCAGCAGCCGGGTGACTGCGCTGATCCCCTCCTTTTCTAGCCCAGACAGTGCGTTCCTTTCACGCTGCCTTTTTTGCAGCATAACCTCCAGGAATCAAGGCCGTTTTACAAAAGATGCTCGGGCATTTCCAGTTTTAAAATCATTGTTATTTATTGCAGCAGCGTAAATAAGGAAGCCAAAGCCACAGACTTTTGTTGATTAAGATAGCAGAATAAGGTGTTTTTCTTGAGTTTTGAGAAGAGAGCCCTGAATTTTGGACCGGTGGCCTATAAATGCTCCTGGGCTGCGCTTCCAGAGTCCCCTCAGGCAGCAGCAATAGCAGCAGCCTGATGCTTGCAAAGCAGGAGTTGGAAGCACCTTCTCTGTCAGCGCCTCGCTCGTGAAAGCTCCCATGCTGGTGCTGGTTTGCTGCGCAACAGCTCTTTTTATTTCTTTTTTTGCTTTTCTTTTTGCAGGAGCCTTGTTGACACGGTTTACGCCCTGAAAGATGAAGTCAAAGAACTGAAGCAGGTGATTTTGAGTGGGATTGTTTGTGCTGGGAGTTGTGCAAAAGCCAGCCAGGCTGTGCTGGGTCGTTGTCTTTGACTGGTCGGTGCCCAGGACAAGTCTTGCTGGTGCTGGTCCAGTCCTGCAGCTCCCTGAATCAGCATTAGTTTTCTTCTGGTTTAGCTCCCTGAATCAGCTTGCCACACAGCTGAACTCCACACACACCAGGAGGGAGGGAGTAGTTGGTCTTTATGGTAACAGGAAGCTTTCCCCCTACTCTGAAAGCTCTTTCAGCTTGACTGTTCATTTTGTAGGGGTCTGGTGAATACTAATTGTTGTAGACTCAGGAAATATGTCCTCCTCCCTCCAGCCCCAAGCCTGGAGGTGGGAGAGACCACCCCAGGAGAACAGGGTCCTCCAGGCTAAAATGAGGTTTCCAGGAGGATGCTTCTGCCTGCTCAAAGTCACTGGGGCTTTTGTGTGTGCAGGTCTGTAAGGTAGTAAGGGTCTGCTTGAGTGGGTTGGACCACAAGTAACCCGTGGTGGTCATCCTCACAAGCCAGCAGCGACCTGTCAAATGGCCCTGATGTTTCATCACCTCTGAGGCACCAGGCAGCCAGGCGTGTGGAATTACGCGCATTAACTGTGGGCATTAACTGTGGGCATTAACTGTGTCTGTATTCCTTCATTTTTCACCTTGCAGGAGAACAAAAGGATGAAACAGTGTTTGGAGGAAGAGCTTAAATCCAGGAAGGACTTGGAGAAGCTGGTGAGAAGGCTGCTGAAGCAGACGGATGAGTGTGGCCGGGAGGACACGGGACGCAAGTCGTCCCTGATCGCCTGAATCCGGGGAGAAGCTGCTGGCAGTGGTGTGCGACCTCAGGTGTTTTTTGGGAAACGGAACTGGATCCTTTGCCTCTTCTTGCTCCTTATTTTGTTGGTTTTGGGAATTTTGTTACCAAAAAAAAAAGTCAGAGAGAAAAAAAAATAGAGTTTCTTCCATCCAGTAAGGAAACAAACCAGAAACAATCGATCACAACTAAACCAGTAAGCAAGCGGTCCATGATTCACAGTTCATCTGCAGCAACTAATACCTCATCGTACCTGCTACTGGGAGCAAATACAAACTCTGATGATGATTGCCGCTCGCAAAGGGTTTGGCAGCAGGTTCCTAGAGGAAGCTTAAGCACTTTTTAATGCTTTCATTCTTTCCAAAAGCACCGGTACCTATTTATTGAATGAAAACATTACGGAGGTGGCATTGAGCAGAAACCAAAAAGCACCATGCTCCTCTTTTCAGATAATCACCACTGGGGAAGCTTTTCCCATCCACCTTTTTTTTCCCCGTTAGTTGACTGTAGCGAACTAGAGCCCAGCAATACTGTGGTTCCCGTGTGGCCTTGATACTGATTAAAATGTGCAATTAACATGAAGACATTTGAACTCTTTGGGGAAGTCAGATCTGGAGCACCTGTCAGAGCGCATGGGAAGGTGTGTTGCACCGTACTGCCTCCTCACAGCTCGTCATCAGCACAACAGGTAACTGCTGTTCTGCCCCCGTCCCGGTTCTTATGCATGCCCTATAGCTCCTACCCCCTGCTTTGTTTTCACATGGAGTGTCCAGGTATCGTATATGAGTTGATAGTTTTGCTGTGCTTCCCCTTGCAGGACATGCTTTTCTCTGTATGAAATGTAAACACTGCTTGACAGCAAAAACGAGCCCCGAAAGTGCTGGTTCCCTGCTCCCTTCTGCTCATGTTAGGCTCTCCAGCGCTCCTTCCCAAAGCCTGGGAACGTAGCCAACGGCCACTTCTCCCCCATCGCCCCAAAGGGGCTTTCTGCTAGGAAAAAGGAACTTTCTCTTGGGATAGGAAAGCTATTTATGCTTTGACAAGAGCTGGAATGCTTCTAGGGCAAGGATGTGAACACTGTTGCAGATCCCTGCACAGCTCCTCGAACACAGCACACAGTCAACATGCATATGTATCGGCTGTCTTCATCTTATTTGGTGTTATACCCTAGTTTAGAACTGTTTTCCTTCCTTCCTTAGCAGCATTATAAAAGTAACCTTCTGTTCAAGTTAATGCGAAGTCTTACGTATCTCACAGGGCAGCGTGGTCCCAGGGTGTGCAGACACACCACAGCTCATTACAGGTGTACCGTAACGTTGGTCATGAAGGACATACTAGAGGCAATAATTACGACTCCGTCCTTGCAATTCAAAGTTAGCCAGAACATAGCAAATGGTGTTTGGGGAGAGCTAGAGTCCAAAATATCACAAGGAGCGTAAAAAGAAACCCTCTTTAAATCGAAGCTGTTTCCAGGGCAAAACAGAGGTCGTTTTTGCTCTGGCTACATTTGCCATCTCCAGAGCATCCCAGCTGGATGGCAGCTCCCTGCATCCCCGCCCAGGCACGCAGTTGAGCGGTTTGGTCAGCAGTCGAGCCCTACTGTGCTTGTTAATCGTTTTCCAGGATAACGACCTTTGCTGCCCGCTGAGCAGCTCACGCTGCCGTTCTGGGATGCCGTGCCCAGACACCCCAGCATTGTCTGGTCCAGCTGCCTGCCCGAAGGCAGGCTGGACATCGGGCTCACGACACGCAGCCAGTGCAAGGAGGCAAACCAAGGGCCAGTTACGCTCCTAGGAGAGGGTAGAAATGTTTCCCTGCTGCCCCCCAGTTTAGCTGAAACCCGTGCTGTGTACATATGCATGTTTGTAAGATGTAATGCGATGGAGGGCACACTGAGACATTTTGGATCAAGCATTCGTCAAGAGCTAGAAGCCAAAAAAGATGAGAAAAATAAAATAAAAAGGAAAAGAAGCCATGCCGGATGGACAGCAATGTTTCCATATTTATTTTGTTTACAGTGCTTTGTAAATAGGTTCCAGTGAGTCTGTCTTTAGGTGGATGTTGTGTCAGCTGCCTTCCAGTTTATCTTTGTCATGTAGGTTTATTTACTGTAACTACTTATGCAAGTTCAACTTTTCTAACATGTTTTTATTTTGAACAGTTTTTTAATTGACATTTTCAACAAATAAAGAAGGATAAAAATTGCTTCTTAGCTCTCGGTGCTGCTTCCTTTGTTTCTGCCGCAGAAGCAAAGCCATTGCTTGCTGGGCATCCCCGATTTGCTCAAAATGCCCATGGCTGCATCATCCACCCTCCGATTTACTGGGTGCTGATGGGGATACTGGTACAAATGGTGATGATGCTGGCACTTGGGATGTTGCTCCCACCATCACCTGGACCTGCAGCAGGGAGGACACCTGGTCCCAGGGTAGGGAGATGCATTTCTACCCCTCAAGACCTGCTTGCACCCTGCTGACAGGGATGCTTCATGGAGAACTAGCTGCTGTCCGCTGCACCAGCGTGTTGCTGTAGATAAGTGACTTCCTGCCCGTTTAAGATTTTATTTTAATTTTTTTTTTTTTTTTTAGTTAGCGCATGTTTTTTTTTCCTGGAGATTAGGCGTGGTGACAGGATTTCCTTTGGTCTACCACTTGGACAAGACCTCTCCTGCACGCTGGTATTTTTAACGCTTTGGTAGAGACATGCCACGCTCTCAGCCCGCAGCCAAAGCGGGAGGATCGAGGGCGGGAGGGCCGGACCCTCTTCTCCCTCCCCAAACACGGAGGTCGGAATGGGAAAAAGAGCAAGCAAAAGAGAAACACTGGCCTCGGGCACAAGTTGTGTTTTGGGGAATTCTTGCAGAGCTGCATCCAGACCCGAGCACCACAGAGCTGCACTGGGCAGAAGAGCAAGGAAGAGGCATTCCCCAGGCTCCTTTTGGAGAGAGCATCTCCACCCTTGGGTCACCATGAGGCCAGTTCCAGGCCTTAACTGGAGACCCTCCATCCTGCTCTCCCACTGAATACGGGGCCCCTTCTCTTACACCAGTTCCCAAACAGCCCCTTTGCATGACCCAACTCCAAAGTAGGCAGCACCAGCACGCTCCAAGAAATGGAGTTTGGCTCCAAATGACCATCAATGTGAAAAAGCAAACACACACACACACACACCCCCATCACCTTAACCTGCACAGCTCAAAACCCTGCCACAGCTGGGGGTGCCCTGGAGGTGCCCATCCGTGGTGGGCTGTCCCACCAACCACCCCAGTGCAGTGCTGCTCCACAGCATGAGTGTCCCTGAACGCAAACCAAAATGGGGGGGCAGAAGTCTCCCTTGCCCCCAGGCAGGGGTGCGTGCAACAGGTTTGGCCTCCTAGAAGAGAGGGAGACCCTGCCCCAACCAGGGGAAAGGGCTGTCACCAAGCAATGGGTGCTGAGGCAAGGCTGGCACCCAGGCACACAGTGCCTAGCTGGGGAGGGGAATCAAAAAGACCCCAAAGTAGTGCACAGAGATGCTAGGACAGGCTTGTCACCCAAGCAGCACGTGGTCGGCCGTCCTCCAGCTCATGCTGTCTGGCAGCCCCAAGCTCAGTGGCACAAGCTGGCGAGACCCTGCCTGGAAACCAACATCACAAGAATTTTGTAAGGAAAACAACAAAACAAAATTTCATTTCTTCTACAAAACTAAAAAAAAAGTATATATATTTCCCAGTTAGTTCAGTGTGTCCTGAGCCGTGCAAGCACCTTTCCCGGCTGATGACCATGCCACTGCTTGCTCCTTCTGCTGCTCATCCATGACCCCCCGTGCTGGTCCTGCTGATGTGCCCCATGTACTCATCACCCTCACATCCCCTTCTCCTTTCTTTACTCAGAAAAAAAAGATAAAATCAGTTCAGACACCTTAAAATCCACAGTCCAAGAAGTGACAGAGAGACCTCACGTCAAGGGAAAAATCAATGTATTGATGACCTTCAAACTTTCCACAGGGAGAGGAAACCTGCACCTGCCGCAGCACCGGGCAGGGGCCAGGGAGGAGAACAAAGCGGCTCAGGAGAAGGCCACAGCTGGATGGCAACAATCGCATCTCCTCCCCTCCCACGTGCTGCCTCACCTCTGAATCCCACGGGCTATTTTTGGCAAGTGAAGAAATGGAGGCAAGAAACAAAAGCCCCGGGAAAGGCAGCAGCGCAGGCAGGGGAGACGGCAGTTGGCGTCTGCTGCCCTTGCTGCAGAGTTTATTGAGCTGATTCATGCCTATTTTTTTTCCTTTCTTTTCTTCTCCCTTCTTTAATCATTTCCCCCAACCATGCATGAGAACCTATTTGTCCATGTGATTTGCAGCTCCTGGATCCCCTCTCGGTGATTTGGGCTGGGGATCGGAGCCTGGCTGAAACCCTCTGGAGGGTGGTCCCCAGCCACTGGAGCTGAGGGGCTGCAGGGGGTTTCAGGGCCACGCACTCAGCACGTCGTCCCCTCATCCATGACTTACAGTGCTTCTACTCCCCAGGTTTTGGGAACCCAGGACCAGCCATGCACGCACTCCTGCCAGCTCTCCCCTCCCTACTCACTCTCTCCCAGCCGGCTCTTTCCCCTTTCTCAGGCTGTGCCAGTTCGGTTTCTCCCATGGCTCCCACCCATGTTCCCACCACGACTGGGCACCTCCGCTTCTCCACAGAGAGCTGGGGCTCTCCAGCTGTGCCAGCCCTGTCCCTGTGACCCCAGCCCACCTTGTGCAGCAGCCATCCCTCTGCTCCGAAGCAGAGACATCCCTGTGGGATGCCCCACATCCTCAGGGCAGGCGGGAGTAGTCCTCTTCTAGCCAGGTGTCCTAAATCCCCTTGAATGAGCCCCCACCCCTCTGCTGCACAGCTGTGCTGGGGCTCCAGCCCCAGTGCCTCGCTGGCTCCCTAGGGCAGGGGGGATCCTGCTCCCTCATCCAGCCAAAATGCCCCCGGCGCTGCCCGGCCCTGGCACCCCAACCTGCCCCAGAGGTGGGGTGGGATGGCTGTCCCCGGAGGCTTCGGGGACTGGCTGTCCCCACTGTGTCCCCCAGTGCCACCCCACTGCCCTCTCGGTCCCCAGACCCCAAGCAGGACCCTGGGAAATCCCAGCCTGGGGTGGAGAAGGGTGAGGAGCATTCAAAGCATACAAAGCACCCTATTTCTTAATTCATAAATTGTCACTGCAGGGTGACAGTGGGTGAAGCCCCACGCTCGGGAGCGGGGAACCACGAATGTTGAGATACACTGCAAAACGCACCTACAGCCACGGACAGTCCCTTGGCAAGCAGTCCCTTTCTGCCCACAAATATAAGATGTTTTCAGTTAAATAAACAGTTTTTGTACACGGTGTCACACGAGAGCAGCCCGTTCCCTGACAAAGTTAGGCAGCATTGGAGAACAGCCAACAAATACCTACGAAATTGTAGCAAAACCATCCGGGCACTGAGCTCTCCTCTACTGGCTTTGGGAGGGGGCCATGTCGGGCACCCAGCACTGCAAGGAGCTGTGCGAAGACTGTCCCATCCGTCCCAGCAGTGGTGGCACCTAGGCACGGTATGAGGACCAGACTTGCAGCCTCCAGCCAAGAAAACCACAAGGACTGCCCAAATCTGAAAGCTCTTCCACTTGCAAATCTGTTGGCTTCCAGGAGTGTTTCTAACTGTTTGCACTCTAAGTGTGACCTGTATAACGAAGTGCTCCAGGCTTGCCAGCTTTGGCATCTTTAGATGCTTTTATAAAATGCAGCATCTACGTCCTTGTGCCCTGCTGTTGCTCAGCACACCTTTCCTGTGGGCCAGGCTGGAGAAGAGGGTCGGGGAGACCCCAGTGTGCAGTGTCACCCAGGTGCCCCCTGCCTGAGGGAGGGTCCTGCCCATCTGCACAGTTCTGCTCACCTGGAGCTTCAGGAAAGTGCCGCTGTGGGCACGTCCTGACTGAGGACAGCCAGAAGATTCTCTGCACATGCATCTTGAAGGCCTTGGGAAGAAGCAGGTGGTTCTACCAGCCCCTGTACTTTCCCAGTCATCCTCCCAGGGGAGGATGGGTCTCAGAAAAGGAGACAGGTCCAAATACGACAGTTGTGGCCAATGCCCCTTCCACAGGGTAGCGAAATGGTCCACAGGCAGAGGATCCTTTACCTGCAGAGGTGGGAGGAGGACAGTCACGCAAGCAGATTTGATTCACCAAGAACAGAGCACCGCCATCACCTTATCAGTACTGTGGGTTGAAAGCAGCAGTCTCCCCTCGGCCACTGATCGTCCCTCTGATGCAGGGGAGATGTCACCCAGGGCAAACCTGGCCAACACTGTGTCACTCTAAGCAAGAAGGATGCTTGAGTTTCATAGATAGGCATGAGTGGAAAAAAGGGGGTTCTCAAGATAAAGCAGGCAGTTAGGGTGGCAATGATGCATCACCAGCAGCTACCACGTAAGGACAGCTCTTGGCTGATTGATTCCTTTAGAGAAGACGTTCCTAAGCCTTTTAATGTTTTTCCGTTGATGCTTTTCAAGCAGATTGGTACGGGAGATATGTATGAACCTAGCTTGGCTGGAGTGCCCTGAGCCATCCTACATTGTTAGGAAAGAAACACTGATGGTAGAGTTTGCTAAATAAAGCTTTTGTGACATAATGGGGACATCCACCCCGCCAGGCACGTGGGGCATGGTGGACCCAGACACACAACACCAGCATGTACCAAACCGCTGGCAACGAAAGAAAAAAGCAAAGTGCAAACAACAACAGCTTCAAACTTTGTTCCATTTGTGTTCTCAGGGTCCCTTGGCCCTCATTAATAAATAACAAAATATACAAATTAAGAAAGAAGAAAACCGAGGAGGCAGAGGAACATAAATACGGGAAACAGGGAAAGCCACTTTGCTCAACAAAGTCAGGCTGGACCCCCCCAGCTCAGGGCAGCCGCCTCCTCACTACAGCTTGAAGATGCCGAAGTAAGTGCTGCCGTGTTTGTAGTTCACTCGTGTTGAGTCCGTCACGTTGACAAAGACCATGTCACCTTCCCGGAGCTTGAAGACGCCTCCCTCCCGGATGGACTGAAGGTCGCAGAGAGACCCGGAGGTGCTGTGTGTGTCTAGTCCCTTCAGCAAGAGCCGGTCCTCTTCCATGGGGAGATACAAATAAATATAGAGGGTGAAGGGTGCCGAAGTTGCTGCCTTGGTGCAGAAGCTGACTTGGGAGTAGATGTAGTAGAGCCCTGCTTCCTTCACCTTCAGTTTCCCGTCCTGGTAGGATATCAAGTTGTTGTCCATGGGGCCATACATCGTCGTCCTCCACTCTAGCACTGTAGGGGGAAAGCATGGCAGATGAGCTGGGAGAAGGAGACATCCAATTTGGTAGGCTGATTTTGGGGGTACACCCCACAGACACTTGGCCTCACAGCCTCTATCTGCTGTGGGGTGCGAGGGTGGGTCCTGCCCACCTGCCCACCTCAGGACACCATCCCCAGCCCAGGGGAGCAGGGTCCCCTTCCCTGAGGCCAGGACATCTTTAACCCAGGTTTCTGATCACTGACCTTCACACCCTTGAATCAATTATATGAGCAGAGGAGCATGTTGCTTCCTTCATCCAACCAAGTGGAAATGCTTAGAGTGGAGGACTGCACACAGTTGCCACTCCAGGCCAAACACCCCCGTGTCCTCCCCTGTAGGGTTGCTATCTCCACAGCTTTTTGTGGCACAGCCTCGGAGCCCTCAGAGCACTGCCAAAACACACTGCAGTTTCTATCTTCAGAGGCACCCATCCCAGAGCATGTAGATTTTCTGAACTGGGTTCTGCCTTTCCTCTGAAGTCCCTTCTCCACTTGGCCTCCGGAGAAGGCAAAACTTTGCCAAGGAAGTGCAAAATAAACATCCCACAGTTTCACTCCCTGGCAGGCGTGCGGAGCTGGAATGGTTTTGCGTGGCAAGCACTGCGTCCCACCACTGAGACCACCGGCCATGCAGACCTGCTACTGCCATGGCTTTTGGGGCAGTATCGGTGTCATCAGAGCAGCTCATGGACACGCACTCCCACTGGAGTCAGTACGGATAAGTCAATAGGGAGACCAGGAAGCCATGGCCATAGGGGCTGAGCTCAGCTACGATCTCCGGGAGGCGTTTTGAACCTCCACCTTCCCCAGCCTACACAGACACTTCCAAGAGCAGCAAAGGTGAGCAACCTGACTCCAAGGGGAATAGCGGGTTCAACTGTCCCAGCCGAGTCCCAGTGCCCACAGCGGGGTGGCACAGGTGGTCCTGGAGGAGCCACGCAGCTCGTGGTCCATGCCTGTGCATCCCACAGGGATGTTTGTGTCCAGGCACAGAGCCGAGCTCCAGGCAGCTGCTGCCTCTGGGCAATTTCAGCCTGCTTTACAGGCTCAACAAATGCTTAAGCAGAGAGTTTTAAAATGCAGCGAGCTTCTGGCTTCTTTGATCTTATCTAACACCAAGATTTCCACAGGTAGACTGAGCTCTGGGTGAAATGCTGCGTCAGAGATGGAAAGAGCAGTTGCTGATTACTGGCAGTTACTCCAGAATTAAATCAAATTTGCTCAGATTGCGAAATCCTTGCCAGGTTGAGAGACTGGCCTTGCGAGCTCTTACTTGCCTTGGCAATCCTTGCTCTTGCAGGATGTCCCCTGTGCTGGGGGACGGAGCTGCAAGAGCAACCACGGTCTGTGCAGAGGGATGCACAGATGCAAATGGAGGTAGCACTCAAGTGCGTTTCTCAGATCTAACGTGGCCACGGCTGTGAATAAATGCAGCTTGTCTAAACGAGTTTGGAGCTGTCTATACTGCGACTGTGAAGTTGTCAGCCATCCTGCAGTGCTACCAGGACCGATGACTAGATCAGCAGATACAGTATGCCAGCGGAACCCTCCTACAGCAGCCACCCTGGCAAGGCATGGGCAGGAGAGCAAAAGCGTTGTGTTTTGAGTTCAAAAGAAAAGTGAGAGGTTGGTTTCCTTAAATACAAAGAGAAAGAGTTTTCCCGTCATAAAAAACACAGTAAAGATTATCCACTGTGATGCATTTCTTGCAAGGAATATATCAGGCTGATGAGGACAGCCGGCACGGACGCGCAAGCCCCATGTGGCACAGATGCTCGTGGTGACGTGACCACTGGGAGGTTCGCTGTGCTCTGAGGACATGCTCTCATGCTGGAGCTGCATTGTCCTGGTCCCTGTCCTTACAGAGCGCTGGGGCAGGATTGCAGGGTCTGGCCGGGGGATGCACGCTGCCATGCTGTGCTGGCTCCCTGGTCTTACCTGAGACTGCCTTCTCGCTCTTCTGACCTGCCAGGTGGGCTGCGATCGGCTGCCTCTTCTCTGCTGCAATTCGGAAAGGCCGGTGTTATCAATGCCTTGGCACCCGCTGTCCCCTCCCCGGGCAGCACATCTCGTCTGCCGGGACCATGGCACCTCCCACTCTGGGTATTTCTCTATGGGCCAAATCCACCTCAGACACACAGTCTCCAAAGTCCCTCCCCAGCTTTGAGTGAGGCAGGATCTGGTCTCTGCTCAGCAATGCCACCCAGTCACCTTCAAGCTGGAGCACCTGAGGGAAGAGCCCACAGAGGAGACCGTGCCACCTTGCCCACCGTGGGAACAGGACCTGGATGTGCTTGCCTCTTACCTGCTACGGACGTCTCGTTCTTGTGCGTCAAATGGGGATGCTCACGGTGCTCATGGCCTGCAATGTGAAAAGGTCACGGTTTTAGTTTAGGGTTCATTTTCATTGACTTCAGGCAACATGGCACCCAGAGCCACCTGCCCTGATGAGACGGCCATGACCTGTGCCCACTCTGCCAGCCTCATGCCATGCATGGCCCTACCCCCATGGGGATGCTCCAAACTCAAACCCTGTGCCATGCCCTGGGGCACCAGCAGGCTGTTGCAGGGTGAAGGAAAGCCCTTCCCCAGCCAAGCTACTCCTCCTACCCCCAGCAAGTGAGTAGTGCGCTGGCGGCACCAGGAAACTCACCTCTCTGCATTGCAAACTTGGGCTGCCCCTTGCTGGCTCCCCCATCCTGAAACAACAGAAAAAATACATGTATTTTTTTTAAGATGTACAAATTAACGATTTTGAAAGCCTCTGTGGTAAAAGGATGCTCCGGTGTCTGCTCGGGTTGGTGCTGTTTGGCCCCGACACCTGCCAGCTCTCGGTGGAAGGTACCCGAAACTGCAGAGCCCTTCCAGCACCTTCCCCAGCATCACAAACAGCCATGGGCTGACCAGCTGTTTGCAGCAGGGGGTATGTGGGGTTTGTGATCTTGGGTTTTGTGAAATTAAAATGATGTGATGGGGAAAATTTGTTTGAAAAAAAAGAAAGAAACCAAAAACCCATCTCCTTTTCATTTAAAACCATGTTGGAGAGCCACGCTGTAGATGCTGTGCAGCAAGCCAGGCACATCTCTGCCCCGACAAGAGGGAATTTTCAGGATCGTTGAGCAGGGTCCATTTCAGACACATTTTGTCAGATGGGTGCTGATGCAAGCCTGAAGGTTTAGCTGAGGCATTTGGTGTCATCAGGCACTGACAACGAGGAGGAAATATCCTTCTCCCGCCTGGTCTAGCCAGCACAGCCACTCCTAAACAGCAAATTCAAGGGCTGAGCAGGCTGAGAGCACCCCATCCCTGGTGGGGCAGCCCTCAGCCACTCTGGGAGGACATCACAGTGTGGGGTTGCTCTTTTGCACCCAAACTGGAGAAGCCACTGCACCGGCTGGAGCTGCCATTCCCGAGCCTGTGGGGTGGCATTTGCACAGCATCATCCTCCTCTTCCTCGCCGGCTTGCCGGGAGCCGTGCCGCCTGGCCCAAGCTTTGCATCATCATTGACACCTGGGCACAGTGGGTGTAAAAGTGCTCCCAGCGGCAGGCAGCCACGAGCATCCTCACAGGCACCTGGCACAGAATCTGAGCAAAGTGCCGGGCTTGCAGAAAATCAACATTTTTCAGAGCGGGATCAGAGCGTAGAGCCAGAACGGCTGCAGCTCCACCCCTCCCACTGCCAGCCTCAAGCACCCCTCGGCATGCCACAGCTCTGTGTGCTCTGACCAAGGTCGATTTGAGAGAAAAAATGGATGAAGTTTTTCACTGATGTCACTATGGTGGAAAATTACAGTGTAAAAAGCATATAGTGTAAAAAAAGGTGTGTGCTATGCAGCCCCGAAGTAAGGGCACCCATAGTTTTAAAAAAAAATCTTTGGTTGAAGCAGTGTGTGTGCCTGGGAGCCCCCCGCCACCCACCTTCAGCACGGTCTTTATCCGCCTAACAGCGTACCTTGCACTGGAGGTCCTGGAAGCCCTTTAAAACCTTTTCACAGTCCAGCAATGTTGACTTCTGACCTTCTGCCGTCTGACATTTCTGTACTTTCCTCAGAAAGATGTAATCTTCATTTAAGCTCAATACCTCTTCCATCTGCCAGCGGGAGAGAGAAGAGAGGGTGAATGGGATGCTACTGAGAAACCTGCAACGGCCGGCAGCGGAGCCCCGCTGTATTCCTGCCAGCGATAAATCGCAGCCTGGAAAGCTCAGGGTCAGTTGTTCAGCATCAGGATAAGCTGGGCAGACACGCTGTCGGTACCAGACACTCCCACCAGCCACCCGGTACAGCATCTGCACCTGCATCCGCCGGGAATTGCACCCACGGGGCTGACTCTTGTTGGCAACGCTGGATGAGAGGAGGATTGCTCAGGGTCCCTTCTGGGCCTAGATCACCTCGATAATAAATTTAAATTTCCCATTCTACCTTTTCCAAACATGTCCACTCGCCTGCATTTACAGGCAGCGGCGCAGATATCTCAGCGAGAGGCTCGGGGCTCGCTGCTGCTGCCCCAGTGGCCCCAGCAGGCAGCTGGGATGCTCGCTCAGCCCCGTGCCACCCTGCCCATCCAGGGTAGCTTTTCATTTTTTCCACTAACTTATTGACTAAAAGAGCTGCCAAGAGACCAAAATGACTTGTTGGTTGGGCCTCAATACTGCCAAGAGCTTCAGATTAAACAAACCCAGAAAGCCGAAAAAAGAATATGTATATATATTTTTATAAATAAAAATACTGATTGTTGAAATTGTGCTTGTTTTTTGTAAAAGCCTGACATTCAGCTAAAGTGTAAACAGAAGTGCAAACAGACACGAGGACACAAAGCCTGGCAGAGCACTCGGCACAAGCAGTGCTAGGATGCGAAGGGTCAGGTTTGAAGCCCTGCCATGAGCTCTGAAGGCAGCTGAACTCCTCCTGCCACATGCAACTGCGCTTTGGCTGCCTCTGATCCTCTGCCACAGCCCCATGCAGTCACCTTTCGCTCCGCTGAGGACCCTCTGCTCACCCCTTCACCCCAGGCTGCAACACCCTTTCAGCAAAGTCTCCTTCCATCTCCCCAACTGTTAAGCCCCTCTAGCTCAGGATTGCTCTCCACCCTTGAAAATCAACATTCACCCACTTAAATTTCAATTTAAGTTGACACAATATGTTTAAAAATCAGTAATGATGATCTTATTGTATCTAGTAAAGAGAATTTGTTCTGGGTTCTAGGCACGTTTCATTTCTTTAGCTGGTAGTCTTTTCTGTTTTGGAGGAAAGCAGCTTTAGATCGGTGTTTTTAAACATTGTGCAGTGCAGCTGCAGTCATGGCAACCTCAAAAACAGCTTTCAATTTTTTCATAAATATTCTCCCAATTATAGGACAAGATCACTGGTACTGTATCTCTTCAAAAAAAGACAAAGTACTAAGATCCACCCTTTTCTTCTCTAAACAGAAAGACAGCACCTAAAGTGAGGTGTTGGTAAAATTCATACATGCAAGCAGTAAAAAAATTCATTTCTGGACTCCCCATCCTCACAGTTAGTGTCACAGTGGTGCCAAGTGCTACGGCACCAGAGAAACCATCAACGAGCCTAAAATAGCCACTTGCATGTTTAAGCCACCCTCTGCTCACCCCAGCCTGGCCATCGGCTGCCAGGTTGGCTATTATTAATGGCTCTTCTTGATTGATCTGTTCTCGTTTTGTTAATGAAGGGAACAGATCTCTTGCTCAGCGTACATCTTAGTGGCAAATTAAAGAAGAAATGAGAACACGGTGTAATAAATGCCACTCCTGCATGCATCCAGTGGCCAGAATAATCTTCTACCCTGTTCATCCTTTTGGTGAATGCCTCTTGCCACGGCTGAGGGCAAATCACATTAGCAATCCAGCAGAGACAACTGTATTCCTCCGCTTACCTTATCCATCTTCATGTGAAGATACAAACAGAAGAGTACAGTCCCAATCGTCTGTGCTACAATAAATACAGAGAGGAAGCCCATGAACATTTTCATGGTGCTGGGTGAGGTGCTGCTGATGGGTCGGGGCGTCGCAGGACTGTAGGATTCGTTCATCCTCTGTGCACGTTGCTGGGGCTCCTTCAAATGTGCTGCTTGCAAGTAGCATGAGAACTGTTGTGTGAGCACCCCCTGCTCAAGGGATACAGGTTGCAGCAACCTACACTTCCTGGAAAAAACTCTTCGTAGTGGGTAGGTTTGTTCACTACCGTCTCCCACAACAAAAAAACGTTGCTTAGACTTTGTTCTCTGGTGTGCTTCCATGCTTTTTCCTACCGTTCTACCAGAAGCAGAGAGAGGTTCTTATTCCATACATTCATATTTGCCCTCAAAACACTCCAGACTTTGCCCCAGTGTTTTTTCCCTGCTGTGGATGAAAGTTGTTTGTCAAGTTGTCTTCAAACTAATGAAGACCATGAATACATGGACACAGCTGCTGAACAGGGGCTAGGAAGCACTCAGAAAGTCAGTTGTTTCTCAAAATGGGAAGAAAGGCTTTTTGCCCCGTTTCCTTCATGAGAGGGATGATTTTTCAGTGAAGACTCATGGCTGAGGCAGGTGGGTTGTGCAGGTTTCTGGTCTTCACTTGTGTTCCCCATGGGTGAAGTCTCTGCCTGGGTAGGCTGAATGACCCTGGAGAAAGGACCATCTCTATGGGCACTGTGGCCCTAGTGTGGGCACAGCTTTCATGCTCTTCGATGGACAGCAGGACTTTGGGTCTTGATGCTTGGTCATCACGTTGGAGAGACAAGTTTTAATTAGCTTTCTTGGTACCCTGCTGAGGTGCTCACCCTGCACCTAAGGGCATAAGCCATCTCAGAGCCTGTCCCTGCTTACCCATGTTACCTCTATCTATATATCAGGGCATGAAAACGTCTGTTGGGGATGCTGGGCACGCTTGTCAGTTGCTGACCTCCCCAGCATCACCTCCCTACAGCTTTGGGCAGCCTGTGCCCTCTCTATGCCCCAACGCCTCTCGAGCCGGGAGCAGGGTGAGGTCCTGCCCCCAGGTTCTTCAGGTATCTGACACTTGTGCGACTATGCACCACTGATAAATGATTTAGGGTAAATGCAGAGGGGTCCTCACTGCTTGCAGCAGCAGACAGACCTCCTTTTCTCCATGTAAAGAGGATAAATCTGGGTTTCTGTTGGGGGGGGCAAAGGAGGAGGGCTGCGAATCTGTGCTGTGAGGAGCTCTGGGGTGCTGGTTTGGTTTGAAGGTAGTCATCAAGCCTTTATGTAAAGTTGTTTTGAAAGTAGCATGCTAAGGGCGATGCTCTTATCAGATGTGCATGCAGCAAATAAAGGGTTGGATCCTGCCAGAAGCAGCGGGGTGCCGAGCAGGGCGCTGCTCCCCAGCAGCCCGGGGAGGGGAGGGTACACAGCACCTTGTCGGGGCTGCTCAGAGCGTTGCAGGATGGAGTCCAGCATTCGCTTTTGCTATCTACCCACTCTCTCGCATCCTGTCCTGTGTGGTTAAGGCACTGTGAGCTGCAAATGCAAACGCTGGTAACAAAGCACAAACATCTCTGCAATCAAGTCAGAGCTTGACCTTAGTAGGTCACCACGTTCCTAAATATAGCATCCAAAGCACAAGCGTGGGATGGCACCAGGGTCTTCGTGGGCAGCAATTCAGCAGCTGGGCAGAGGACAGCGTGGGGCGGAGACTGTAGTTGGTGCTTTGGAGCCATGTAACCTCTCACCATGCCAGGACTGTCACCCCCCTGTGATGAGCGGAGCTTTGGGATGGAGCTGCCAGCGCCAGGGCCAGCCTCCCAGGATCACTTTTGCCTGCTAGAGGACCCTGGAGTCCCTGTCCCTGGGTGCTTGTGCCCTAAGGGCTGCCCACACGCCCTCGCCATCCAAGGGCTGCCTTGTTGCCCAGCTCACCGGGGCTTCCCAGCCCAACCAAGAGCATCCTCCTGCCAGCAGCAAGGTGACCCAAACTGTGCTGGGGATGCACCGCGTTGGGTCGCAAAAGGGGGTCCCCTTGGCATCACGGGGCTGTAGACCTGGTCCCTTGGGCTTGCAGCCCTGCTGCACGTGGGACCAAGCCCACACACAGCCTGGGGGCACTGCCAAGCCACTGCTTTTATTCCTTTTTATCTTAAAATTGGCATTATCTTTGGAAAGGCCAGCTCTGGCCTCCTCACAGGGGCTTGGTCTGACACCAAGCTCCTACACACTGTCCCTGACATGGCGAGCTTGCCATAGGCAAAAAAAACATTTCATGGTGGACATCACCAGGGACATCCCAGACAGCTGAGGGCCGTGAGGCCATGGCGGGGAGCAGAGCCTGCTCCTCAGCGTCCTCGCCCCGTGCCTCAGCCCCATGGCAGTCACCGTCATTTTCCAGGGCTCTTCAGAGTTTCCTCTGAATTCAACTCTTGCATTTGGGCGAAGTCTCTACATGAGAAACAAAACGACATGAGAAGTCATCACTTAATACTTTCCCCGAATCCTGAGAGTCGGGACTGAGAGGCAGCCCATAACGTGTGAAACCACAGCAACGAGCGTTGCAGAGAGCAACAAGCAAGGTTTTGTGCAGCTATTCCTGAGCCCTGGCAGTCCCCAGCAGACGAAACCTTTTCAAAGCTGTTTCTGGATAGCCACCCGTCACTCTTTCGCCGAAATGAGAAAAACCTGCAGGCAAAGCCGGAAACCCCGAGCACGTCGCTGGCCTCATGGCATCCACCTTGCTGGGGAGGCCGGAGCCGGCGGCAGCCTCGGAGGGGCTGCCAGGTTCTGTGAGGAGGATGGGGAAAGGCTCCGGTTTTGGGTACCCAGCACAAAACATCACCGGAGGGTTGGCCGGGTTGTGCGGCAAACCAGGAAACAGAGAGTCACTAGTCATCGGCACCCTGACGGGAGAAACTGGGTGGAAAATATGACAGCAGGGATCCTGGCAGAGGTTCGTCAGTGGAGAGGGCAGGCTGGCAGCTCGTCTTCAGGAAACCATTACTCCACGTCAGCAATCAAGCCCCTCACCACCCTGGCTGGTGAGGAGCAAGCCCGCGGGAGCCACCTCCTCCATCCCGCACCATCAGGTCCTGTGGCTTCTCTGGCTCGAGCGGGAGCCGATGCTGGTGGTGCAAGACCTACCAGGAGGTGCTGACTGAGCTCTGGGCACAGCAGAGCCCTTTCAGACCATGCTGTCACTGTTGCTGCTTGCAGCCAGGTAGCCCAGGAGGACAGAGCTGCCACAGGGTGTGTGTATGGTGGTGGTGGCCCCTCAGGACATGTTCTGTTGCTACCTCACTGCTTCACAGGGATGGTAGGGATTGGGGGAAATACTCAAAATCCTCAAAACCCATGTTAACCCATGCCAGGGTCAGGTAGCATCAAGGTTGCCTATCCTTGACTGCTTGGCTATTGTAGGAACATGGGGGAGCATAGCAGAGAGGGGACACAGCCTTGGGGAAAGAGGGGCATAGTCCAGAGGGATGAAGGGCAACAGAGGGAGGACCCAGCACAAGAAGGAAGAGTCTGCCTGCAGGGGATAACCCCAGGGAAGGTGAAGTCACACCTTCACCTGGTGATGAGCCAATCACTGAGAAACCAACAGGGTTTTCTTTCACCCCCAAGACCCTCTGAATGTAACCATACCAGCCTACCGGTGAACCCAGACTGGCACAGGTCCTCCAGCCAGATAACCCCCGGGTAAGACAATGGGAAAATGTGATCCATCGCTTGCATTCCTATTGACCTAGTTGCGGTATTTCCGCTGATCAGCAAATTGTCTCCACTTGTACTCAGCGCTCAGAGTTTTGTTTACTGTGAAAATATCCGGCTGCCTGCCCTGGTGATCTATCAAAGCCTGGGAGCACTTCTGAAGGCAGCAAGGTGAAAGCTGATGAGAAGAGAGTGATTTTGTGTGTGTGTGTGTGTGCCCGCTGCGGTTTCATGACTAGATATTTAAAATGTGTTGTTCACCCCACATGCTCTTTACAATTAACAAAAGCAGGGTGCTGTGCAGTACTAAGAACGATACATTCAAAAAGAAGATTTTTTTCTGAGTCACAAAAGGAGTTTGCCTGCAATGCCGTGGGAGGGATGCAGAAGGGAACCTATGAGAGAAACCTAAATTAAGTCCTACCCATGGCCCCGCGCTGAAGGAAGGGAAATTTGAGCTTTTCCACCATTTGCTTTGTCACTTCTTCAGATTTTTCTCTCTCCTGCATCCTCTGAGCTCTCGTATCTCCAGGACAACCCTGCCACTGGAGAGGAAGAGAGAACAGACATAGCCAGAACACCACAGAAAACATCACCAGCATCCGGAGAAGGAAAGGTTGTGTTGCAGTTTCCGTTCATTTTTTACTTTGGTATGAATGAGAGAAAGCTCTTGCAGTCCAGAGCAGCAAGAAGCAGCCTCAGGGATAGATGAAGGTGTCAATAATTTTGAAAGTCACATCTCTGTGGAAGAAAAGAGCAGAAGATGGTGGTTGTAGCCACTATGATGGTAATGGCAGGCTGCAGTCTCATCGCTTGCCATGGCTTTCAGCCAAGACACCCATGTGGAGGTCAGCAGAGGTTCCAAGCTCCGGTAGATGTGAACATGAGCTGTCCCAGGCCCCCCTGCCCAGCAAGCAGATCACAGCAGGGTGCAGAGTGCCATCTTCACTGCATTTTTCCCAAAGAGATGTGAGGGGACATCTGCCCCTTCTCTGCCACCCTCCAGAGCAGCAAAGAGCAACAGAAAATTGCTGCAGGGGGTGGCACTGGGGTGCTGCTGTGCCTCTGAGCCATCCTGCTCCAAGGGCTATTGTTCCCTGTGCCCCCTTCCCTCCATCCCTCCTCACCTCCCTGCCATGCTCTATCACCCATGGACGCACCTGGAGCCAGCCTTTCCCAAGGGGAACGAGGCGGGTGGAGAGCGGGAAACAAGCCCCTGGTGACCCCACAGGGCACCCAGCTCTCGTACCACATCTGGGTTGCACATCTGGGCGGCCATGCCAGCTTTGCTGTGCTGAGCCACGGACAGCAGCTAAACTGCTGATGCTGAGCTGTACCAAAGCTGTGAAACCACAAATGGCACTAGAAACTTCTTGCTGTGACGGCTGCCCCTACTTCTCCTTGGCTTCCTAAAAATAGAGCCTGGTGAGGGGAGCCCATGGCCCTGGCCCTGCCAAACAAGCCCCTGCTGCCTGAGTCACCGCGGAAGGGAGCGGGAGCATCCCATGCGTCCCCCCGCACTCAGCCGAGTGCCGAAAGCAGCTCTCCCCGCCACGGGATGCGGGGGCCTGCGACCATCAAAGCTGCAGCGAAACGCCCCGGCGAGGCTCTGCCCTTTCATGTTGCGAAAGGAGAGGGTAGGAGCGGGCAAAAGCAAAACCCGCGGGAGGCTGCGGGTCTGCTGGCACCAGCGGCTGCCTCCCACGGCATGGCACGATTGGGTGGGTGGGGAGGGTCCCGGCATCACCTTTGCATTGCTCTTTCCTCCCCTGCCCGCCCTGTCGGGACGGGACCACGTCTTCCACATCCGTGTGGGACTCGCAAACAAAACAAAAACCTTGGGAGGAGAGGGGGGATGCTGCCATTCCTCCCCACCCTGTGGGGCTGAGCCCCCGGCAGCTGCTGCTGCAGCCGGATCCAAGCATTTGCTGGGCTCCATGGGGCCAAGCCCAGCCTTGCCGTGGCAGAGCCACCCAGCTCTCAGCTCCATCACCCCACAAGGGTCCCCGGACATGAGGGTGGGAGATGACCATAAGTCAGGGATTGCATTGTGCCCTAAGGAGGGTTTCACAGCTCTTGGCCAGACTTCAGGAGGTGATGCCATGCGCAGTGCTGGGCTGGATGGACCCCAAGGATTTCAGGTGGATTCTGTCATGGGAGGTGGGTGAGGCACAACCCGGATCAGCTGCTGTCCTGCACAGCCTTTCCCTCCGCAGTGGGAGGTTTGCAGTGAGCCCTCGTGCTGTCTGAGCCCCGGGCTGACCATGCCTGGTTATCCCACCGGGGCTGCGTGTCACCGATACATCTTGCAGCAAATCATCTGGATCCAGACTGGAAATTACCAAGAGATGGGCAATATCTCCCAGGGTTGATTTGGCAGCCACTAATTGAATCTTCCTCCCTTTCTCTCCTGCATTACACCACACTCCCCCTGCCATGGCAATATTAATGCAAATTACTCATCTTTTTCAAAACTTTACACACAGCGAGCTCCGTAAGGCTCTCATCATAGGGCTTTCTCCAGCAGTGCTAGAGTCACCTCCATGGCTCTTCTCTGCATCCGCTTTCAGGCTTCGCTGTCATTTCTCCCCTCTCCCTCCACTGACTTTTGAATCCCCTGGGAGGTTGTGCTCATCCCTCAGGATTCCTGAGATCTCCTTGGGGCCATGCACAACCCCAGGGTTAGCAAGAGAGAGTGATGCTGCTGGCAATGGCAGGAGATCAGCCAGCCAGGGCGAGCAGCCACAGGGGCGAGGGGCAGACAAGGAGCACTGCCCTGACCTGAGGGCTTTGGGGAGAAAGTCCTCAACCCCTGCCTGGGAGTAACCATCCCCATGGAGAGAGCAGCGCCTGAGGGCAGGAGGGACCTGAGCTGGGGTGGAAATCCAAGTGCAGCCACGCTCTCTACTAACGCTCGGTCTGAGAGCCCAACCAAGACGATGCATACACGGTCGGAAGCAGCAAAACCGATCTTGAACCTCTTGCAAAGCGATGCAAAGCAGAGCAGCATCACTTGGATGGCATGCAATAGATACTGCAACGGGAACCCGCAGCCCTTTCGTCTGGGCGCTGTAAGCCGCGATGCTCTGAGCCAGGCACGCAGGCGTCGCGAGGAGCCCTCTCCCTGCGCGGTGCCAGCCCTGCGCTGCTGCAGCGTGATGCTGCGGGTGCTTGCCCCCACCAGCCGGGTTGCAGCAGCCCACAGCTTGCTCCTAGGCCAGGCTGCAATGGCCCAGGCTTTGGGGCGTCATCTTGCTAACAAACCCATCACAAAATCCCTGTGAGTGTGCAAGAGACACGGCAGGGAGCAGATGCTAAAACAACTCTGCCATCTACTGACTCCTCCGGCTCCCCTCCCTGTCCATCCCTCCATCCCTTCCGCACACAGCCACCCGGAAAGCTGTCCCTGAAAACGAAAGGCCTCCATGCCATGGTGCTGTGGTGATGCTGGAGAAGCCCTGCTGCTGAGCAGAGAGCAAGCCCAACACCCCCAAAGTATGGATGTTTTGGGAATGCCTCTGCCTGAACAGACCCCGGCGGCAGGTTTTCCTTTGCATGGCCAAGGAAGCAGTTGCCCATGGCTGGTGTATGTCTGCTCCAGGTCCAGCCACCTCCACCACCACCCATGGGAGCAGGGCCAGCACAGAGCCCAGGTCCAGAGGCAATGCGAAGCCCGGGTCCCAGCCGAGCTCTGACCATGCCCAGCTGCTTTCACTGATGGCCACAGGGGCATGGACAACCCCTGGGCAGGGGTGCATGGTACCCCTTTTGTAGGAACTACCCCTTTTGTAGGAACTACCACCTGTGCACAGAAACCTGAGCAGCAAGATCAGCTCAGCGTCACATCCAGAAGTGGAAACAGAACATCCCTGGTGCTACAGAAACCATCCTGCCAGCATGGGAAGGTACCCCCCAGACTAAATCCTGGCTGCTGGGGCTGCTCCCTGCTCCCAGCACTGCAAAGCAAAGGACCCTCGGCTGCAGAGATCAGGGGGAGACACCAGCCACGAGGACAAGGATATCACCACGCCCCAGCTTGTGCCGTACAAAGTTCATGCCTAAGCACTGCAGAGGAAGCTGTGTGTGATACACGGGAGTGTTTAAACACACCAGGAATTCATTTTCTCTTTTGTTTTCCTCTGCAGCAGAGTCCCAGAGCACACACAGCATCTCTGTGGCCGGAGATGGCTGGTGGGCCAGCACACCACGCTGCTCTGAGCACCATGGCCTCAGCCCCAACCTCCCACCTCCACACCAGCTGTCCCAGCAGCTCGGGGGGCTTCTGCAGAGTCAAATGGTGGCAGCGTGATAACAGAAGTTCACCTTGCATCTTGGAGGCCCAGGAGTGCCTCTCCCTGCAGTGCTCTGGGGATGCACCAGATGGAGGATGGAGACTTCCCATGGCAGAGCTGCAGCGGGATGGTGCTACCAGAAGCATCAACATCAGGATCTTCCAGATGCTTCTCTTCCTAAACAGTGAGAAAGAGAAAACCACAGTCGCCATGTAGATGGGCTTTTCCACAAACACTTTATTTTGCCCAGGAGAGATATTTCCTTTTCAACACAAGTACCATTGGCAAAAGTCTGTGTTTCAGCTCGAGCTCTCCTCCCCACTGACACACCATCACAGCCAGACACACTTGTCACCAGGAAGACCTGCTTTGAATTTTTTGGTCACTGCCCAGAGAGGTGCAGGTTTCCAGACACCCTGCTGAGCTGTCTGTGCGAAGCATCGTTTCTGCAAAGGGTGCTGCACGCTTGAAAAATGAGTAATGAGGTCAATAGATATGGCCATGCATAGAATCTGGTGATGGTATGGCATTGGCTATGACAGCTTCAGCATTCCCCTCAGCCATTTTTAGCCCAGAGGAGAGGCTTTTCCAAGAAGTGGCTCCAGCCTGAGTGAGTCACAGCCCTGACATGCAAGCAGGGCATCTCTCGTCCTTCCAGGAATGTGACAGCAGAAGATGCTGCAGCCCTTGCCCCTGCATCCCGCTGACGCTGGGAGCAAATCCGCTGCAGTTTCTAGGTAGAAGTCAGTCTTACCGGCAGACACACGGCACTTCTCAGATCTCGCAGCCTGCCGCCTGTTTGCAGAGGGCTGAGAGACCTCAGCTCATATCACATTTACCACAGGGGCCCGGCGCACACCCAAATGGCTCCCGCAGAGTGGCTGCCCTGCTGGGAGCCCCACACATGGGCCCGGCCCCTCTCGCACGACTCTTTGTGATGTGGGACCTCTGCTCTGCCTCCTGTCCTGCCATGCTGGGGCTCTGGTGGGCTGCTGGCTGGAAACACCCTGAGAAGTTCTCTCAGTGTGTCAGCTGTCTTCATCCTTCCCACAGGTTTCCCAAAAGGTGTGGACAAAGTTTTCCTACGGAAAAATATGACTTGTTCCAGCACTCAGATTTAGGAGAGGATGGGGCTAAACAACTAAAATTAAGTTGAATGTCCCACCAGAAGAACAAGCTGCGCCTGGAAAAGGCGCCTCGAAACCCATCTCATGCATCAGACCCAGCGATACGTGCTCGCAGGTGGGTGCTGGTTAGGAGTTCAGGGGACAGATCCCAAGATCAAATTGCAGAGCTGTGGGATTTCAGTTTCCCTGCTGATGCCCAGGCTCAGCCAGAGTCCCAGGCAGCACATCCCCACCTCCCCTCGGACCCCACCATGCCAGCTGATGAAAGCTGACCTTAGGAATACCCAAAGGCTGCTCAGTATGCACCTTTTTCTTTCCAGAGCAGCTCTTCATAAGCCCAAGCTGCGGGACACACTTCTCGCTTGAAAGAGTCACTAAACCCCAGAGGTTGTAATTCCCTTTTAGCAGAAAAGCAACACTTATTCTGAAGTGGAAAACCTTTGGCATAAAAATCCCTGCACACCTGCAGGGAACGATCACACAGACTTGATGCAGCTGGAGAGGCTTGCACACTGAAATGGCCACTTGCTGCAAAATATGGTGAAAGAAAAACCCCAAGCACCTTGTTCAGGGAAAACACACAAATGGCCCTAACCGTAAGGATGGAAAAATGGACCATTTCCCCCCAGTATTCAGGGAAAGAAAGAAGAACATGCAGCGGTCAAGAAACTATCACCATTTTGCTGAGCCACAAGGAAATCTACCCACGTAAGTATTGAGTGTTGTCAGCCTGGTGACAGTAAGTTGGGGGAACCGTACTGGAAACAGAGCTAAGTGGTTTGAGAGAAAGGAAAGCAGCCCCAGAGCCCATCCCGGCTGGTTCCTTCAACATCAGCCTCCCCACGCCCCACCGCAGGCCAGGAGCTGGCTGGGAGGTGGCTCCTGTTACCCTTCGCCACCTCGGCATGCGGGTGGAGAGATCTGGAAGGCAGGACACTGGCTTTCTCTTGCTGCCTTAGGTAACTCAACTGGTCTCAATTTCACTACTGGTGAAATGAGACATCTCTGTTGCTGGGCAGAGTGAAGATCCAGAGATAGAAACAGCCAAATATATTCAGTGGATATAGAAAAAAGAACACTATGCCAGCTCTAATCTTCAAAGCAATATTATTTCAGAGTGGTCTGTATCTCAAGGTGGGGCTGTGGGATTAGCAGATCCCTTTTTTCCCAGGTGAAGTCTGTTTTGCCTGTGACAGTAATTGGCGAGTGATCTGCCTGTCCTTATCTCGACCCACCAGCTTTTTCATCTTACCTCCTCCCTCTTTCTTGTTGAGGAGCGGGAGTAGTGAAAGAGCAGCTGGATGGGAATCTGACAGCCAGCCAAAGTCAACCCACCACAAGGTCCCAGCCCTCCCACAGCCCTGTTTGCTTCCCACTCTGCAATGCAGTTGCTGAGGAGCATCATTGCCCTTCCTTGCTTCCTGACAATGAATTCCCCATAATTCTCAAAGCACTGAGCTGAATCACTGCAGCTAATAGCTACGTAGTACAATATTGAGCCCCAGCGCTGCCACACACCCCCCCGCCGTCTCTACTAAGCAGCTCCCCAGCTCGTGAAGGTGTCTGGCAGTGCCACATGGTGCAGAGACAGTTTCTAAGTGACAGCCTGGATTTGGTGCAGAAAGGCAAATTCCACACACACCCCCATTCCGTCCTGTGGTGCATGAAATAATAGCAGAGCATGCAGTCTCTAGGGCGGTCGTCAAGATCTTTTAAAAGGGGACTCAAGTTTTTTTCTGTAGTTTTGCAAGGCAAGAACATCAATGGAACTGAAAGTAGGTTCACACCACAGTGCCCACCCGTGCAAAGCTATAACGAACCGCAAAACCAGGCAATTACACAATCTTCTAATGTTTACCAGGTTCATTTTCCGAGCACCAGCTGCTGCTGAAAAGTCTCAGACTAGTTTAGTGGGAGAGATGACCTCTTGGTCTGCTGCTGCCAGAAAAACCACTGAGCTTGTCCTAGAGGGCGGAAGCACATGATTTAGATCTCTAAGAATGAGCCCCGGTTTTCAAATAATCCTGCAAGTGCTCAAAACACTTTCGGCACAAACCCAGAGCTCTCATATCACCTTCCCTTACATACCTGAGCTCAAAGGGAGAAAATGTGAACCAAGTTTCTCTCCCTGCATGGCAAAGATGGACAGGCATCTTCCAGGAGGTTGGAGCTTGAGGTTCACAGTGCCTGGAGAACCACATGAAAAGGCCATATCTGGATTAGCATTAGACAGCGGGTGTCTCTTAGACCCAGCTATGTCCTTTTAGCCCATTTCAGGAGCTGCCAAACACTGTCCCCTCCAAAATCCAGGCCAGGTTCTCCAGGTTCTCTTTGGTAGCAGCCAAAGGTGCTATCACACATGGCATCTGTCAGAGGAGAGCACGGGTAACCACAGAGACCACCACAACACCCATGTGCAGTTCCCTCTGCTACAAACTGCTAAGATAACTAGCTGCTCTTAATAAAAACCCCACTGAAGTGAAGGCAAGGTAAGAAGCAAGCTTCAGTACTCTTTCTGAAGAACAGGCTGTCAGAGCCCACCTGGACATGCCAGGATGCAAGCCATCTCAGCTGTGCCATGGGATCTGGAGCTGAAGCCATCTCTGTCTATCAGGGATGGTCAAAGCCAAGGCTATGTGTGCACTGAGGTGTGTAAGCCAAAACCCCACTGGGCGCACACATTGTGGAGCTGTGCCAGCTCCAGGCACAGCATGCACCTTGATGCAGGGACACTTTTTCCAGGTCAGAAGAGGGATAAGACCGAAGAGCTCTGCATCTACTGATTCCTTCTTCTGAGCAGATTTAAAAAAACCCTGAGAAATCCCTCTCCAGCTGCATATCTCAGGAGGAAGCACAATTCACAACCCCTTCACACAGGTGGGGACGTGTCCACACCTTTCATGGCACAGGAGCAGCACCACAGCCTGGAGGATCTCAGGGCATCCACAGCCTCTGCTCCCGCGTCCTCCTCACAGCCTGTGGATAACCGATGTCCATGGGATGGGGCAACTTTCTCCTCCTTCCAAGAAGGAGGAGGAAATTTCTTCCCTCACAGCCGCCTACAATCCTTTGCAACGTGGTGGTTACTGCTGGGTGGCAAGGAGCCAGTGAGTCATTCATAAAATTGTGCCTCAGGTAGGAAAAAGGCTAGAGCTCTGCATGGTAAATGAAGTGTTCTTGAAATTACATAGCTGTCCTGGGGATATTAACATACAAAATTAATGAAGAGCCCTTGAGCGTTTCATACATCAGCCCAGCACACAGTCTCAGTGAACACTAAGCCGTGGTGCTCAGCAGCTCTGGGATGTGATTAAGGCCAAGGAAGCACTCCGCAGACGTGACTCCTGAATTGCTGTGTCCCTACAGGGTTCAGTGGTGGCAGGGCAGAAGGTCTCACCCGGATTAGTAGCACATCGACCCGCAGTTTTATTTCCCGCACACATTGTTAGAGGACGCGTGATGGAGTTGCATGGTGCTCAGCACACACCATGACATGGGTTGAGGGCTGGATAACGATGGCAGCCCAGCTCAGCTGGAGCTCAGGAGACACCAGGCATAAAAGCCATACTACATTAAAATCAAAGACCCAGTGCCCACCTCCGAGGGCAGCTGGTAACCAAGGAAATTAAGGACCCACCTTGGGCCCATCAAAGTTTGTAACTTCCTGCACTGGGGGTTGCATCCAGAGAGCTGCATTTAGGAGAGACCTGTACGTACAGCTGTCCCCCATGGTGTTCCTGGGCTGGGAGCACCACGGTTTGGTTACACGCTGCAACAGAGACACTTATTTTCCTTTGTTTCACCCACCTGTCTCATCCTTGTCAAACTGCTCTACAGTTCTCCTTCGCGGTGGGAATTCACTAGTTTTATTGATGCAATACAGATAAGTAACACTTCTTAGAGCTAAACCTGGTGGGAAGTTTTCTTCCCACACTGCGCCATTTGACAGCAGCTCTGGGATGCAGCGTGGCTCCCCAGGAAGCTGCGGTGGCTGCGGGAGCCAGGACTGTTGGAAGAAGAGCTGGCTCGCACGCACGCTGTTACTGCTTCCTGCTGAGGACTGGGGCACACGCAGAGCACTGCACCCGGAGCACGCGTGAGCTTTGCTTTGCAGGTGGCCTTTCCAAATATCTTCTTGTTTTATCATCAGGCAAAAAAGCAGTATTTGCATTCCTTGTCTTAATCTGTTTCTCATTCTTGTGTATTTTGCTGTCCATATGGCAAATGTAATGTTCAAAGACCGCAGCAGCAGCAGAGCCTGATGAATGTTGAAGTCTTTGCGATCAGCGAGCACCTTTTCATTCTGGGCGTCTACACAGCAGATGAGCCTTGTCCTGATGGAGCCTCCTGGAATTGCCATACTAGCATCATGACGTGGCGTTTGTCACCCAGGAACTGCACTGCGTACCTATCGCCCTCACCGGCAACATGACGGATCCACCCACAAATGAGTGACAAACATAATTGCACAGGTGTCAACAGACTGTACAGGTGTCCTCAGGCTTGCAGAGCATCGCTAACAGCTCCAATAATCTCAAAGTGCTATAATATGCAAAAGGAGCCAGGATTGAGCCTTGCTGTTTGCTCCCACTCTCCTCCCACCGCAGCCGTGGAAGCAGCACAAGGCTATAAGGGAAATATCCTGTAAAAGAGAAGACACACGCAGCATTTGCATGATCCAAAGACACAGAGGACTACACACACACGGTGAAAACCTGCTGCAGCCAAAAATATACATGTAATGAGGCCAGATGGAGCATCCTTCCTGGCTGAGCCCGATCAACGCAGCTGGATTTCCCAGTTTAGGAAGAAACAAGTATAAACCTCAGGAAGCAGAGGTGCTCATCCTCTGACCCTGCCACCCACACACCAGCAGCACCCAAGTCCAACGCGCAAGCCCCCCATGCGGTGGATGGGCCCTGCAGAATGGGTGGTCACAGACAGCAAAATCACCAATGTGATGTTTTTTTCAAAGACGGCAGCTAGGAATGTATTTAATTTTTTGAAGAGAGGTTTAGGGAGGTCTAAGCTCTGAAGCAGGCCCTGGAAAGAAACAAAGAATAATGGATCGTGTTTATCCAGGGAGTAAATGCAGCACTGAGAGTTCAGGAAATGCAAGACCAGCCTCATTTCCTACATGGAAAACAACAATATCTTCTTTCATGCCATGAAGACTTCAGGCTCTCAGTATTTTTACTACATGCCAGATGACTGAAATAGAGCTACTTGAGTTTACAGCCACCAAAGAATTAGACTGAAGTTACTGAAGCCATTGCTTTGGCTGAGCTTTCAGAAGGGCTTGTAGAGAAGTACAGAAACAAACCAAATCCAAACACAGCCTGCAAGAAGGGCTCTTAGTTTCATATCAAACCACATTTGGTCAGTGAAAACTTGAACACTGGCAGTTTATCAGCTGCATAATTTACCCAAACCTACTTCTGAATAATCATAAAGCATAAAAGTAGCTGTCAACTGAGAGGCAGTCTCAAGAACACACATCAAAAGCCAACATAACAGCTTAAAAAAATCCCTCAAATGCATAGAATGATTTGACTCATTTAATTGATTAAATCGAGCCAAACCCCAATCTAATAACACCCTTATATACAAAGAATATGTCACAAATAACACGTCAACAGAAATATGTGCTAACACAAAGAAGTTAATCTAGTTCTGTGGCAGATGCTCGTTTACATATGTATTGATTTAATTACAGATTTCTCTCTTTCCTTTCAAGATTGTTAAAGAAGATTCAGAACACAATCCCAGAACCACTCATACTGAGCCAGATGGACTAGATGCACTAATTTTTTCCTTTGGTTGTGCCTGCAGAGATACGCAACATTTCTGCTCTTATTGACACAAACAAAGTCAGAGGCACGGGCAGGACTGCCACAGCTTAAACTCCTGATGCATCGCTGCACATGAGGAAGTTTGCATTTGTCCTCATAAAGAATAAAAGTCGGAATCAGGCCAGAAAATCCTTGGGTTTTCAGTCTGCATTAAAGCAAATTTCTGTGCATGCTGTATGTGAGAGGTGAGGAGGATGGATATGCACAGGAGAATAAACCTGGCTCTAGGTTCCCACGCTCCCCAGTTTGCAAAGCTACACAAAGCATTTTTTCCAGGCAAGGAAGAGCGACAGAGAAGGCTCCCTGAAACCCCTCCCTTCCCAAGCCTTTCCACATGGAGATGGGCAGCAATTCTCATTAGTCACTGCTATAAGGTTGTGTTGTGCCCCTACAGCCTGTCAGTGTGGGAAATCTGCCTAGAATAAGACCAGTGCCAGTGCCCTGTGGGATGGTGCCAGAGCCAGATATCAGAGCTGCTTCACAAACTGTTATTTCTCACCAGTATTCAAAAAAACCCTACTTTTTGGGATGCCACTACACAGCCTGTGGGCAGACAATGGGTTTCGACGCAAGGAGAGGGGTCACCACTTGCGCTGGGAGGATGCTGCACAGGGATGCCTCGCACGGTGCATCCCTGCACCGGCTGCCTGCCTGTGGCTGTGAGCTCTAGTGTGGCTTTTCCTCCTGATCTTCCCCATCATCGCACCGTCCCACGGGCGTTCCTGTGAGACAACAGGTCTGTAATGGCGTGTTTTGAACAGCAGACCTAGAAGCCTCCTCGTCAGACCCGGCTCATCCTCCAGACCTGCCTGGGTGTGGGCAGTCGTTTGTCACGTGCTGACCAGCTTTGTTCAATATGTCATATTATACATATGGATTTTACACCTTAAATCCAACTGATAAACGGAATCCTCCATAACATTTTTTCTGCAAGAAATGGGGCAAACGGTGCAGCCATGATCCTGGTCCCGCATACTTGGACAAACCCAGAAAAACAGTCCAAATAGCCCAGGGCATGTGTTGGGCAATGGTTTCACGCTCTGTCAGCAAATATAGAGGTCAACGAGAGGGTGCTTAGATCCTGCATGCAGCAGAGTGGAAACACCCCCTGTCCCTCCTGCCTCGGCCCTTTTGCTCACCATGAATCACTCACCTTCGTGCGACAGAGGCCTCAGGCGCTGCGTACCCGCAGCACGGCACGGTCCTTCATGCTGTCGTTCTAGCACAGTACCTTTATGATTCACAAGCAAAATAATGCCTGGCCGCACACTTACAATCAGCAGTCACTGGTGCAACCTTAGGCAGGGGAAAAAGAGTGTTTTGATGTTAATCTTTTCGTAAAACATGGCACAAATCCAACACCAACAAACAATGTGCAGTAGGTGGAACTGTGATTGTATCACACGTCTCAAATGTCTTAGTTATGTGACAGCTTGACTAAAGCCAGGAGATTTTCCCTAAAATCTACTTATTCTGCCTTAAAAAAAAAACAACAAACCACCTCCTTTATGCATCCAAAAGTTCAGCTGGAGGACTTTCCTAATTGCCCATCATTTTTTAATTAGCCCTTGTGTTTTTCTCTGGAGTGATTTGAGTACAGTACCCAGATTGCACACAACGTTCCTCACTCTAGTGAGATGCACATGGCGACTTTTGATAAATATCATTTTTCCGGCACACAGCTGAGACTTGATGATATTTGGGTAGTTCACAAGAAGTCATATTGCTCATCCCCACCCTCCAGAGAAACTGGCTTTTCTGCATTAGTTCATACTGCTCTACAACTTCCACAAATCCAGAGGTCCTGGTTTCTGGAGCCACAACCAGACCCAGCCAGATGTGGTGGCTGCTCTGCGGGGTCAGTAGCTGCATGCGGTCAACAAAACGTTGAGACAAAGAGACTTCCAAGGCTTTCATTGGAACTATTCTTTCATGATCGAGAAAGGTTGATCTTCTGCAAGGCCATATCAAAGCCTTGTCCCTTGACCATATCACTCAGTGGTATCTGCAAGGCTTGAGTCATCTCTGAGCCTACAAACATAGGGTGACAGATGAAGCCCCCGTGTGCGGGGTGCTTTTCCACTGCTGATGGAATCCCTTGGAGCCATCCAGGCACGGGGAGACAGCGTGCAACAGGCAGCCAGTACAGGATTATTTTAGGCTGTGCTCAGTTACCAGAGATGCCCTTTGGGTGTTTGGTACATTCAGTCTCCTTCCACCTGCTCAATTTGTTTTTCCATTTGGCTGAGGGATTTACCTAAAGTGATGCTTCTCTCTGGTAAATACACAATATTGGGAGCTAATTTAGAGATTTATAATGCCAAGTATAGAAACTTTTTATTTTAATTGTGCTGCATGGGAGAGAGCTGTTACTTTAGCTCTCGCTCAGGTGGAAAGGTAGTAAGCAGGAGATGAAATGCTGTTGTATTTCCGTATGAAATACTGCTTGATAATATTTATCTAGCCTTGTGCTGTTCCTAGCATTTGCCAGGTGGAGAAAGCATAAATTGCTCTGCTCAGACTCAAACGCAGAGCCTGAAAAGCCCAGGCTGGGGCGATGGGGGGAGGTGGGATGCAGAGGTGAGGATGGAGGCTTGGGAAGCAGCCAGCTCTCCGAGGTGCGACGGCTTTGCAGGGCCAGCCTCGCTCATGGGAAGTGCTGCACCCAGCTGAACCCCCGCTGAGAAACCAAGCTGCGAGGACAGCGTGAATCAGCAGTGTGGGTGCTGATGAGCTCAGCTGAGTTCACGGGGGCTCAGAGGGGACCAGGAGGACTCCTGCTAGACCCTGTTTTAGGGAACACCAGCCAGTTTGGGTCAGCCAGCTCCGTTATGGCTCCAGCCACCCAAAAACACCCTCTGAGCTGGCCCGGAGAGGCCCGTGGCCCTGTTCTGCAGCCCAGCTGCTGACTTCCCACCCCTGAGCTGCATTTGCACCCCCTCAGCAAAGAGACTGCGATCTGGATGATGCGACCACAGCCGAGTTGCTCATGCAGCAACATTGCCAGTGCGGTAACACGCAGCCCTCTGACACGGTGTGTGATACTGAAACAAGGAGAGCATCCTCCTCCCACCAACCAAGGCACCAAAAACCACCAGTTTGCACCAGTTTTCTGCTGAAATCTTCAAAGCCCAATGATATATGATAACTCAGAGGCGAGTACCAAGGTCTCAGTGGATCAGGCTAAGTGGATTAGAGTCCTGAGCCCAGTACATGCAGTATTTTAAAACAGATGGTGCAGGAAGACAGATTGAAGAACAAAGCGGTGCAACAACACTTTTATCCTTCCCAGGAAATCACCTCTTCCAGTTATTTCAGGTTTGCCTTTGTCTGTACCAAGGCCACATGGTCACGCAGTCGTAAATCTGCCTGAAGAGAAAAAAAACCCCAAACCAAACACACACCAAAAAAATACCCCAGTAAGAGGCATTTTTTCCGACCCCAGCTTTGGAAAAGGCTGGCAGAGCACCATGCTCTCTGAGCAGAGGCACTGACAGCGTGGGCCGGTTTGGGCCCCGTACCTGCGGTTATTGCAGCTCCGGCTGGGGCAGCTGTGGGCGCAGCACCAGTCTGCCCGGGCTCCTCCTGCCCAGCAGCAGGGCTGGCAGCCTGCGAGGCTCTCCAGGCTGCTGGGAGGTGAGGCAAGCAGAGCCAGCCCTTCAGAAAGGCCTTGGCTCAGTTTGGCTGCCATTTTCCTAGGGGGATTTGGGAGCTCCCCTACCCAGGAACGAGGAGCTGTCACATTCGCGAGTGAATCTCGCTGGTCGGGTGGCAAGCTCTTTCCCAGTCGTGCTTCTGCTCTCCACGCTGGAGGGAACGGTGCCATGAAGTCACTGTTCCCTTACCCAAACCTGTTCGCTTTCTTCAATGCTTTGAGAATTCTCCAACATGAATCACTTTCAAGATTATTTGTCATTAAAAAAAAAAAAAAAAAGAGTTTGCAAACTTCACTTCTATTTCCCAACGTCTGCAACGTTGTGCGGGGCACAGATCACACCTTTAGTTCAGACAACTGCAAATTCATCATGCACTGGCCGGATCTCAGCCTTGCCCTGTGACTCTGAGCCTCTCACCAGGAGCAGGGCTGTCCAGCTTGGCAGAGCCTGCCAGAAAAGAGGCTTAAAAACCACAAGACAGTCAGAAATCCCAGCGATGAGCAAGTGTTTACCAAAGGCTATGTGCCTTGCAGGTACATGAGGTGTCCCTTTCTCACCTGCAACAGGACAAATTAACTGACACCTGAACAAAAACGAAAGCAACAGCAGCTTGGGCTTCCTCCTCTGAAAAGGATGAGAGGTATCATCTCCAGGGTGAGGGCCACCAGCTATGACCGTCTTCCTGGGTGACATCACCATTAGCATCCCTGCGAGGTGGCGGTCCCCTGGGCTGGGGACAGCCAGCCCTCTCACGGTGACCCTGGAGACAGCCCAGCTCCCCAGCAAACTGCTGCCACCTCCAGCCCGAGTGCACACAGGAGAATTTGTGTTTCTTCCAGCTGCTCATCCAAAATTAGGAATAACACAAATGCAAACATACTGTCACATCTCCATCACATTTCTAGGACGTTTTGGAACTACGTTGACTCCAAATAAAGAGCTAGGCTGATGGGGAAGAGAGGCAATGAATGCTCGAAAGAGGCCATATAAACTGTGGCCAAGTTACCCAGTGGCATTCCTGATCCCCCCTTTTTCTTTTTTCTTTCTTTTTTTTTTTTTTTTTTTTTT
>Ga0065711_1026638_pt1 | contig 63861 bp, 22 predicted proteins | sample Hoacrofraction12_FD_59098 | JGI IMG/M metagenome (GOLD analysis project Ga0065711, IMG submission 59098) | Hoatzin crop microbial communities from Cojedes, Venezuela - Epithelial fraction 12 v2 (version 2) | ecosystem: Host-associated > Birds > Digestive system > Esophagus > Crop | place... | reverse complement strand
GGAAGATAGAGAGAAATAAATAAATAAATAAATAAATAAAACGCCAAAAGGAAAATTTCAATTGCACAAAAATGCATCTAAAATTCTGCCTACTTCTCCTCTCCTCCTCCCTCCCGTCACATTTCCTGATGGGAACAATAGTAAAAACACTCTCATGTGAGATCTGCTTTCACCAGATTTTTTTCGTTTGTTGGCTGGTTTTAGCATGGATAAATGAGCCAGTGGTGGAATCAGGTTTTAAAACAGTTTTTCACATGCTCTTATCAGCACACTTTAAAGAATCTAATTAGACTTCAGCAATAATACCCTCTTAATTATAGCTACAAGCCCCCTCAGAAGGATAGGAAAGCACATGCGTCTTTCCCATTCCTGAAGTGCACTAAGTGCTGTGAGACGAACTAATTTATGGAGCTCATACAAAGAGCTGTCAGACGCACTCCTACTTATTTTTATTCGGTTGACTTTGTTTCTCTGGATTAATTTGGGAGAAATTTACTCTCAGGGGAAGCAAAGTGACTTTCAGACATTCAGCCTGGGTGTTTCAGCAAGTATAATTATCACCTGGTGTTAATGAGCCAGGGAGAGAGGGAAACCAGGCTGGTAGGACGTGACTGCAGAAGACCAGTTTCAAGGGAGAATGAGGCTGAACAAGCACCGTGTAAAAACATGCATGTTTTTATCATGTTTCCTTAGAATGCAAAAACCTTCCAAGTCAGGAAATGGAAACCAACAGACTGAGGGCTTTGAATCAGGCCCTCCAGCCTTTCCATAACTTGAAAGCAATGTGTTTTGGAGTGGATGTTAAAATATACTGCTCACTAGGGTCAGGTAGTTTCAGAGCAGGTAAAATACTTTCACCTGGAGTCATTTTAGTTTACCATTGCATTATGCTCAGACCCTTTCTCATACTATATACAAAGACCTGCCTGGTGCATAGCCTGACCGACCCAGATGTACCATTTTAAGAATCACCTATCACAAGGCCACTGCTAGCACCTCAGCCTGCCTCTCCAGAGTGGAGTACAGAGGCTTGGAACAAGTCATATCCATCAGGACTGATCTCCATTTTAGAAAACATTGCAATCAATGCTATATTGCTTGTATCTGGCAATAAGAGCAGGGAGACATTTTTTTGCAGCACACTTTTTCCCGGCAGAGAATGAAGCATTTCTAAAATCAAAACATTTCACAGGAGGATGTAAATTTAAGCTTATTTTTTTGACAGGAAAATGTTTAAATGAACCATTTCTATTTTTTTGTTTTGTTTTGAGAAGGCATGAATGTTTCATTTCAATAATGTGAATGTGTTTTGTTTCTCCTTCTCCAGTTCTGTTTGTTTCAGCTTGCATGGCATAATAAAGTATGCATTATAATATTGAATTTACACACCTCCTTTATTACATGTATCCAGCGTATAATTTTGATAATAAATGATGTAGTTCAGCTATTATCAAAATGAAACTTTTCTATCTTACTGAATGAGATCTTTTCATACTAGTTGAGGGAACAGAGTAGAACCCATCTAGACGAACAATTTCTGAAAGTTCAGAATCCATTTTTATCAGCATTTTTCCTCTGTGACCTTTCTTCTGCCAGAAATCTGCAGAAACCACTGGTTCTACCAATGGAAGGAGGACCATCTTTCTCAGGCCAGTTTAACCGTCTTTTTGCCCTTATTTGGACCCAACAGTATGTACCACTGCCTGTGTTCTTTCCATCATTTTTCCCATAATGGGTTAATTCCTGGGACTCCCTCTTCAGATGACATGCCTTCTCCTCTTCAGTGGCTAAATATGATCTATGAAATGCGTGTTGAAATTCTAGGTACATGAGGGCAGATATAGAAAGGGGTTGCACAGGAATCCATCCTATGTGGCGCTGTTCCTGTTGTGCCCCTGAGAACCAGAGCTGCCTGTGCAGAGGCACCTTATTAGGTGGATTTGTAACCCATGAAATCTTACAGATTTGGGGTGTTAGTTATTCAAAATTAATAAAATTAAGCCAAATACATTCAGCATATGACTGTTCAGTACAAGATGCGATGAAACAAAATCTAGCACCTCTCTACTAAAATGAAATCAGAAAAATATTTAAGATAGTAGCATGAAATTCCACAGCTATATCAACAGAAATATACACAGAAGGGGGAAGAGGCGTACGACTCTTGCTGGTTTGAATAGATTTTCTTAGTTTTGCTAATTTAAAATTAAGGGACAGTAATAGCCTGTGCTTGGGAAAAGATGCTTAGTTTTCCTCTTTTCAGTCTGCTACACTAACTACTGCAAAGTTAAAAGACCATTTCTCAGTAATATCCTGACCTTTTTCTTTATGACTGCATTTTGATTATATGTAATATTGTCCTATAAAATTACATTTTCTAATCAATAAGAACCACTGAAATAATTTCAAAGCATCATTTTAATCCAGCCCTGATTTGATTTCACCCAGCATCTGCTTTAAGCATGCCACTTAGCATGTGATTCAGTTCCAAAAACTGGCTCTGTCAAAATATCGTTCTGGAGTCTGTGTTTATTTTATCTTACTAATACCGCATCCAAAGTGCTCCCTTTATAAGTAAAAGGGTTCCTTTTCCTTAGCTGCTTGCCTTGTTAGCAGTCTGTTCCCAGTGAATCATCTGTTTGTTCCTTTTCACACATCACTGTGAGCAATGAATTTCCAGCAGGTCTCACGGACTGCTTCTAATTGCCTTGTGAATGCTATCTGTGGCATGTTCTAGGATGCTGGTTCCCTCTACCTAAGGTCAGGGATATCCCCTGCTTTCCTCAACAATCACGTATTTTAGCTTCCTTACCCCGACTTTCAGAGCTGGGAAGGGAGGCTGTTGCCATCCACAGCTCTCTAGGGACGGGAGCTGCTGGTCCTGTGGTTAAGGTATGGCCTTTGGGTTCTGAGACAAATTAACGCCATTGTCAGCAAATTTTCACTGAGGTATCAGCCAGGAGTTTGGCAATTCTGCTGGTGACGTGTGATGTCTGGTGTCTTGGTTGATGTTAAGGGCAGGACCAGTGGCCTCCATAGTCAAAAGCAGAAGCAGTTCACCCATTTTGCAGTGTTCTCCATAGACAATGCATACACAAAAAGCCAGCACATCCATTGCACTCTCCCACTGCTTTGTTAATGCTCTGCAGCTTATGGGAGCAGTAAAACTTATTTCAAGGTCTGAAATTAGCCTCTGATTTTAAGTGATTATGCACCAAGGACAGATATTCTGAGCAAGGAGAAGGTGGCTGAGATTTTCAGGGGAGACTAATGATTCCGAGCACCTCAGTTTCTGGACATCAGACTTGATGCTGTCTTTGAAGGATGTGGAAATGAGCAAAAGCTGAGCACGTATCTCCAAACATTAGACCTCTTGAAGGCATTTTGTCTTGCGTCTCCACAACCCCTTCTCCCTTTTAAAAGCTTCAGCTACGTTTTTGACAAAGTCATTTTTCAGACTAGCACTGCATTAAAAGAGTAGAAGAAAAATATGAACATCCAGGACGTTCAGAAATCTTTTATCCTGTCTAATAATAAACCAAGGATTAGTTTTCTTGTCATTCAGCTAAATATTTTGAATTGCAAAAGTTTCTAGCTGAGTTTCTTTTCATGTAGCTTTAAAAGCACAACCCAGACACTTCTTTAGGATGCGCAGGTGAGCAACTGACATTTTCTAACTTGATTGCAATTATTTTGGAAGACATTTTATATTCCAGTTAATTATAGAATTGGTGAAAAACAGAGAAACTCTAAAGAATCCTTCACTCCTCTAAATTCTCCAATGTGCAAATGTCATTTTTTACACTCCCCCTCCCCCCTTATTTTTTTTCATTTGGTTACTCTGTTATTGTATTAAGAATCTTGGAGGAGTGGCTGAATGAAAAAAAGCTTCTAAAGGTCATATACTCTTCCCAGATATACAGAAAACCCTGTGCAGATGAGGTGCATAGTTGGGTATGTAACCATGATCTCATTCAAGAGGAGGAGTTAAAAAACCCTCACTCACTCTCCTGTAAGTATAAGTGTGGGCATTCCTTATTTGCTTATGTGCAAACAGGTTAGCTTTTTTTTTTTTTGCTGCTACGAATGTCTCTTCCTGAGGTGTCCTGTTCACACAGCAGGACCTTAGGTGACCTGACATTCAGCACTGTGATTCTTGACCCTGCTTGCCACCACCTGCTGCTTCTGCTTTCTCTGGGGATTCAATCGCGCTCACATCCATCAGTCACCTCCACAACTTTGTGGATGGGTTATTGCTACCGGTCTTTAACAGACGGGGAAAAAAAACCCAAATCCACACTGTCCAGCAATTCTGCACCGTCCTTAGGCTATATTCCATGGCTCATTGTGGCACAACCTCGGGAACAGCACAGTGCACAAACCAGCCATCAGCAAAACCATTTCCATTGGAAGTCTTTGCTGTGTTCTGCCACCTTCTCAGCCACTTGGGAGAAATCACCCCATGCTATCCTTGCAATAAGGCCTGCTTCCTTCTGCATAAGACCTCCTTTGCAAGATCTTTTTCTTCTTAAAAATCCTGCAGATGTGGGATACAATTTTGTACCTTTTTTGATCAGTCTTTTTCAATCCATTTGGTCCCCTGGAGTGCTTCTTAAGCATTAGATTCAGAATCTTTCAGTGTCATGCTGAGAATATGGTGAATTCTTTATCCCTTGATACTTTTCTGCCCTGACCAGATGTCTTTTTAAAAAGTCTACCTTTCCACAGCCCGAAGATGTGCTCTTTGGGCAGGATTGTCTAGCTTGACCTATGTGGGATAAAGGTGAGCCTAGAAGAATCTGAGTAGCACCTTTCTCCACGGCAAAATTTATTCTTATAAGAATCAAAGTACTCTGCAAATAAGCTCATTTCACACACAGGGAAAACCCCTCCTATAATTCTGAATTTTATCCTTTCAATATTTTCAAAGCCAAATGTCAATTTTTCATTCTGAAAAGCATTTCATACTACCTTCTATGATGCCATCGTTTATTTTTTTTGCAAATAAAATTGGTGAATAAAACCAAATTTCCACTATTTTCTTAATTTTTTTTCTTTTTCATCCATTTTCTTCAGTTCAAACAAACATTTTCAGCATTTTCTTTCATGAAGAATTTTAAAATAGTCAGCTTTAAGTCTTAACTGGAAAAAAAGCTGAATGTCAAAAATCTCAAAACCCTGTCCTCCTCACAGCTCTAATGCAGGACATCACTTTAGATGATTATTTGATCTGTCTTGGCTTTAAAAGGTATTAGTGTATTAATTATAGATCAGCGTCAGCATTTTTCCTTTAGACTTTAGCTTAAGCTTAATTTACCTTCCTTTTTTTCTTTTTATTTAGGTCATCCCTCTAAAATGGACTAAAGCTCCATCTGCTTACTTCCCTCTTCCTTCTATTGCAGATATCTTTCCTCTTAATTATTTGTGTGACAGCACTCCATCCACTTTGAGTGCTAGCTGCTTGTCAGGAGAAATCAGTGTCTATCCATGTTTTTTCTGTCGGACTTTTATTTCAGATTGATTTCACACTAGCCATTTTTTGCATTGCTACCCACGCCTTATAACATTATCAACATTGTCCTGGCTGATAGCTGTTTGTCGCCTTTACTGCATATCTAGAAGGTTGGGGAAAGAAGGATGGAGAAGTCTTACAAGTCAGCCATCTTAGGTATCCCTCTTAAGCAGCCCTCCAAATTTTACCAGAGTAACATGTGAGTCATTCTGCGTTTAGCGTAACACAAAATCCTGTTTCCTGCAGTGCCTAATCATAGGGCTGAGGTCACATTGTGGCCCTCAGCAGAGGGCATTTACAGGGCTGCTCTTCTGTCTGTGTGAAAAAAATAAGACATTTTCATAAGTCTTTTGCTCTTCTGCCATGCTTGGTTGAAAACAGCCTGCATGTTCAAATGTTACTGTTGCAAGGCTGGAGATGGCAGACATAGAAAGGGCTGTGGGATACAGATGAGAAGGATTCTTGTCAAAATTTAGCAGGTCATTGTGAAAAGGCTAGTCTTGTTTTAAAGACATTGAAGCTTCTGTGCTCTGGGCTTCATTCCCATTGGGTAAATTATTTCGGAGATGTCTGCATCGCCCAGTGCAGCATCATGAAGAGGTCCTTGAGCTGACCAGTGTCAGTCTGGTAGTGTTGCTCGATGGGGCTCAGTTTGGGTGCCATACCAACATGGCCATCCTGCTTCTGGCACAGGTGCTAATTGCCTTTGGCCAGTGCCCCACTTTGCCATGTAGGCAAGAGCACTTATTTGCTATTAGTGTGAATATCCCTAATGTGATTCTGGTAGGGAAATTCTTAGTCTCTCTATCCTCTTCTCCATGTGTCAAAAGGGTATTCATACTTTCTTTGTCTCTTATATCTAGTGTTTTAGGAACTGTTTAAGTCACAAACAGCCTCTATTTGCATCCACAAGGACCAGGTCTCAGTCCTCTAGCAAAGTCACCTGCAAGAGAGCTATGTCACCACCATAAATATAGTGTTACTGTTGATAGCTCCTTAGTATTTTTTAGTGCTCTCAATAAGCTGTGGGAGAAAATAATGTCCATTCAAAACCTGAAAACATTTTGTTGCACTGGTTGGTTGCATGCAGGTCTGCAGCTCTCATGTGAAAGATGCCGCAAGCTTGTCATACAAAGTACGGTCACAAGCATGTTAAAACAATTGTGCAAACCAGCTGGCTTACATATGGGAAGTTATGATATTGCTTAGGAACATTGTGACTTTATAGTGCCCGAGAGGACAGCTGTGTTCTTAAACATTTCTGGTTGCACTGGTAGGATTTCAGATCATTTAACTACCAGTATAATCTTTACATATCTATAGGTATTGAAATGAAGCCTTGTCTTCCTGCTCAGACTGTTTTACTTCCTCTAGTAATAGAACATTCCTCATTCATTTAGATTCTCTGGAGTCTGCAGCTGAGAGCTCTAGTTAGGTGCACCTACAGCTCTGGAAAATAGGTCTTCCATCTTATTTTCATGTTTGGATTCAATTTACTATCTTGAAACAATTGCTTTGCTCTGGGATCTATCAATGTTTTCTCTTCCAGGGTAAGAATTGAACGTGGATCAGTCACAAAAACTAAATGACTGTGAGCACCTTACATGAAACCTATAGCTTTCTGGGTGATTCTCATGTTTGTCAAATGCACGTGAACTCACATAGAGCAATGCCATCATATATCTTGTATGGGCCTAGTTTTAGACACGATTTTCTTCACGGTGTGAAGTATTTTATACAGGAATTTAAAAGCTCCCACCAGTTCACACACTGTTATTTCAAGGCCACCTGGGATTTCATTCTTGTCACTCTTCTTGGCACCATACACATATACTTTGAGATACCATGCTGCCTGTGCTTATATGCTTATCTAGTCATATTAAGAGTTTTACGGCTAACTTCTAGAAAAACGATACAGTGCTGTTTACAGACACTGTAAGCAATTTTCATTTTGCCTTTCCCTGCCCTGTCCTGATCACCGCTGGACAGGTGAAAGCAGAGGTGAGCCTGAGGCAGCCCAATGTTTATAGCTCAAAAGACCATTGCCAGCATCCCCAAAGGTGAGGAGCACAACGTGCTGATTCCACACCTCTTCTTCCCTGCACCCCAGAATAGCTTTCAATGTGACAGCCAGGTTTATTTTTTTGCTCTACTGTCTGTGGTCAGTCTCAGGGAGAGCTGTTTGTTACGGATGTGTCCAAACGAAGGATGACTCCTGCCAGGCCTTTGACAGAAGGAAAAAAGCCTCATTTCCTGGCTAACCAGAAAAGACAGAAGGCTTTTCTGAATACATTTGCTGCTAAAACATGTCATTACTTGGGTTATAAGCTCATTTGTGCATGAACTGTCATTTAGTTTTGTAACTGTGCAGTGACTAGGGAACTGACCCAGTAATGGGTCTCTGTTGACAGTGATACAATATGAAAACAAACAGTAATAATAGCTCCTAATGCTTTGGATTGCCCACTTAGTCTCCCAGTGCCCCAGAGCCCCATTCCTGGTCAAACGGAGATAATGCTTACCCATCTATAGAAAGTTCTTGGAAAGCTGTGAAAATAAAATGCAGTAAGCATACTATCTTTTAGTATTTAATTTCCAGTGCTTTCTTGGTCAGGAAGTGCATGAAAGCCTGGGGTAAGTTAAGGAAAAGATCTCCAAATATACTGATTCTCCATTCTTTTCTAAGTCCTAACACTGTCAGGTGTTGTCAAATGTCGGAGAGCAGATGGGATCAGTTCGTATGCCTTTCTGGCCTTCCTTGTTATGAGAAAAGGATGCAGCACTCAAAAATGCAAACATATCTAATCAGGGTTGTGGATGCCCAAGGAGTCATTAGGAACAACAGTATCCTAGCAGCCTAAAGTGGTCACACTGTCCTGGGCTTGGCTGGGATAGAATTAATTTTCACCAGAAGCCAAGAGGGGACACAGCCGGCTGGCTGACCCAGACTGGCCAGACGGGGTATTTAATACCATTTGCCATCATGCTGGGTGCTGAGGGGGGCAGCTGGCCGGGGGGAGGTGAATCGTGGCTCGGGAGCCGCTGGGCGTCGGGTGGTGGGAGAGAGTTGCTGCGTGTGTTCCGCTGTTTTGTATATTCTTCTTATCAGTGTTGCTGTTGTTACTGTTCGCTTCGTTTGCTGTTCTGTTAAACTGCCCTCACCCCGACCCACGAGTTTTGCCTTTTTCTTCCCCTTCCCCTCCCCACTTCAGCGGGGGGAGGGGCAATAGAGTGAGCACGTGGTCCTGTGTTGCTGGCTGGGGCCAAACCATGGCACACGACACACGCACAGAGGGGTCCAGCCGTTACAAACCCCCCTTCCCGGAGCGGCTCGCCATGGGAAGCATCCCTCCCCTGCTGCACCCCCACACAGATGTCATCTGCAGCCTGGCCATTGAAAACCAGTCCGCTGCAAAGTAACCAGCTTGGACACTTCCAGCTGGGCACGAAAGGCGGAAGTATCACTTTTTTGTCACCTTCAGCTGGTGCAGAATCAGAGTGTGAGGTGGGATTTGGCTGCTGAACTCTGTGATGTGAGAAGCTGTACTGAGCACTTGCTTTTCTTAAGTAGTACGTCTTGACGAATTACGTAATCAAAAGCACAGCGATCTAGAATTTATCTTGCAAAGATTAAGTCATATTCTAGTACATCCAGCACAGAACTGGGAAAAAAAAATTTCTTTTTAGCACAAAGGCCACAGCGAGCTCTTAAAGTTCTTTACAGTTGGCAGTCTCCATAATCCACAAGGAAAATCCAGATAGTGACTGTGCCCGTGCTTGAATCCTGCAATCCGTGATCTCAGGGATAGATTTTGGGCATTCCTGGTATTTTCTGCTTTTAAAGAGGAGGAGGATTCTCAGCTTCCGCTTCCTTAGTATGGGGTGACTGCAGGCTTCCATTTAGCAGATCTGGAGAGAAAAGAGCAGGGCATTCTAAGTTTTCTGGGCCTGTAGCAACCTCTAAACTATCACAGCGCTCCCCCCATGCTTGCTTAACTTAATTTTTCAATCACTGCAGGAGTCAAAGTGGAGCAATGTGGGTCTTTATGTGCTTTTTATGAAGCAGTGAATAAAGGAAGAATATGGATCGTTCAGCGTGTACCTCAGAAGACGTGAACATTCAGCCTGCCTGTCAGTTAGCTGCTCAGGCATGCAGAGAACATCTTATATTCACTCTGAATATTTTTGTTATATAAAACCAAAAATTGCCACATGTATGCAAAATGCTATTCTTAACTACTCATCACTAGGCTAAATCTGAGCCCATTTTCATCAGGCCGCTCACAGGGGTTTCTCAGGGAAGCCTGCCTCCCTTGCCAAGTGGGATCTGCCCATATCCAGCTCTTGTAAACTGTCTGTAAAACCTCTTAAAAATTCAAGATTATTTTGAGGACCAGGAGAAGTGGATTCTTTCTCCCTCAAACACAGCATGCATTCATGTTTGCAATGTGAGTTGTGTTTGCTCTACCTTTCCAGAAAAGTTCCCTTCAGGGGGAAATAACAAAAGTGCTAATGCAGGAAATATATAATTCAAATGCTCTAATGATCTTGACTCTGGGTGCCAGTAACATTCTAGTTGCAATAAAAACTGTTGCATCTTTCCCTATCTGTTGTATGTATCATTAAGGCAAAGCACCCAGTTCATTTGCAGTGATTAACATGTCTTTCAAGGAAGTTACCCTGTCCCAGATCACATGGGAAGTGTGTAAGGGCATACGCCTAGTACCACCATCCTTTTTTACAACAGCAGATTAATTCCCACCCTCCATGGTACTAGAGCGCTGGGATGGAGATATCCGCCCACCTCAGCACACTTGGGCCATGTGCTTCTTGCCCTCGGCTGGGGATCGCAGTGGTCTTGCTCTGGGGACTCAGCCACACCCCATCAGTGGATACTTCACCTCACTGAATTCATGATAAAGATGACGTATAGTCATGTAGGCACTCACGTGCTTCCTTTGTCCAGGTTTTAGACTAGTTTTTTTCTATGGAAATAGGTTAATTCTGTTTATTCATACCTGTATTCTGCTGGAAATTCTTATTTTACTATCATTTCTTTCTGGGAGTAGCTGAAGTAGGCATCTTGAGACTTTCCGGTCCCTCATCTTTTATTTTTTTCAATAGTTTTATATACAAAAAGTTTAGAAAGAGCTACCACTGATCCACAGAAAAGATTTGCAACACATGTACAGGTTTAATGAAAAATAGCAAGCAGCATTACAAACACATACTACTGATTTGAACAGTAGCACATATGTGGTCAGCAAAGCAGGTTAAACGTTTTTATCTGCTGCTTTTTCGTGTTTAAAAACAAAAATTTCATGTTTAAAATGAAAATTTTTTCATGTTTAAAAACGAAATTTTCTCTTAAGAGAAAATACTTTTTAAAGAAAAATTGGCAACTTCATAGAAAAAAAGCACTTTGTCAGAAGTATTTAAGGAGTGTTTAAACATGTTTATCCAAAACCTAATCATTTCTCTCAAAAAAAAATGGAGGGATGTCAGTGGTCTTCTTTTCCTTTTTCTTTCATCTTTCCTCAAACAGGAACAAAAGTAATCTTTGGAAAGTTGCTATAAGAGAGAGGAAATACTTTCCATCGCAAAATGTGGTGAGTAACAAGGTATTTTCAACCATGTCTCTTCACTAGTGATGTACCACGTCACAGGACAGTAGTGGCAGGCATACTGCTACGCATCTAGCAAAGAAAGGACTAGTGACAGAACATATATCACAGAAAAAAAAAGATGCCAGAGAAAAGTATATTGCCTCTCCCTTACTTATTCCGTATCTGACTTATGACTGCATATAATTGCTTGATAGTGGTGAAATAATAATAATACGTTTCTACGTTTGTACTTTAATCGGGGGAACCTCTTAGAGGAAACTAGTGAGCTGGATCTAATAATGCCTTTGGGAAGACAGGTATTGTCTTCACGTTACACATGAAGAAAATGATAGATGAAGCGTTTAAATGATGAAAGGGAAAAATCAGCTTCTCCCTTCACTGAGGAGGTTTGGCATTAGGCATCTCAACTAAAGCAGTTTTGTTATACACAAGAGACCTGCATTTGGGGAAGAAATATTATGTCTTCTTGCAGGACATACCCCATAGGTCTCCCTAGACCAGATAAGATAAGTTAAAAAACCAAGAAAATTCCTGATTTTGGGGGCACAGATATGCAATGGAGCTGAAAACACTGTGCTATAGCCACAGCTATCCACAACTGCTGTTCCTTGACACAACAACAGGAGATGACATGCAGGTTTTGGCATGAAACTAAGGGATTTGGAAAACTATGTGCTTCAGTTCAAATAAATACATTTGTTCCAGAGGAACAGAGGTGGTGAAATGATACTTCGTGGCAAAAATTTAATTGCAATTACCTTGTGATGCTCCCACCACAGTCATTATGTACTTGGATTATCTTCACTGTCTCTCTCAATTGCATCAATCAGAGCTGTACATTCAGTTATAAGGGGGTAATTTTCTCAGTATGGCATGATGAAATGGTGCTTTTACTTTCCTTATGCTACACAGGTCTTTGCATCTTTCTTGGATTATTTTGAAGGTGGTCCGAGCAGCAGCGTGATCATTTGCTTGCTTTTGTTTGTTCTGCCTCCTTTTATTAGTTTTAGTCATTGTCAATACTATTGTCCAGACTTTGTCCGTGTTACACCACATTCATTTTCCCTGTGTGCTGGACGCTCCTTCCACTCTGCAATGAGTAAGCCCTTGATATTTGATGCAGTGGAAGATCATTCATGATTCAGCTATGATTTCTCTTTAATGTGTACTTCACGGCCTCGTGTCTTTTTCTGCTTTGTGGAGATTTCTTCAGCCACATCTGAGTATCTCCAGAATAAAAGTGGCAACATTTTGCTGAAAGCAGTGTTTAAATACATGCTGTGAATCTATCAACTCTTCTGTGTCCAGCTGCTTGAGGTAAAATTGATCCCACATGTGCAGGACAAACATTCCCCCATTGACAAGGTAAGTTAACAAGCCTGTTGAGTTATCCTGGGTTATAAACTATGTAGTCATTATCTATCCAGGCACTGGAGGTGGAGATCTGAGGTAGGCATTTGGTACCATATCATTAACCTTCACAAATTCGCCGTGGGTCTGTGAAATATTCCATTTTTACAACACAAAAAGCAAAGGCAAAAATACCCTCCCAAAATCTACCTGGGCACCTCTTTGTTTGGGGAACAAAGGCTGTGAAGTTTTGCATTCTTCTGTAGCATGCAGACAAAGAGCTTTCCACATTCATAAATCGAAATGGCAGTATTTGTAGCATCTGCTTGACTGTTTTAGCCATCATTATAACAAATGACCATGTAATCAATACTAAAGAGCAAGAATTGTCAGCTCAGCTGCAGAACCTCGTTCTATCCCAGATTAAAATAGTTTGCTTTTCAATGACTCCTTTGTACTAAGGATTTAAGTTTTGCTAGGAAAGCTGTTTTGGGGTGTGGGAATGCTGCAGAGTTGATGCTGGGATGCTGAGCCCCAGCTCTGCTTTTGATTACGTGGGAATGGACTTCAGAAGTAGCACAGCTTCTCCTGTCTTGTCTTGCTAGAACTCAGCAGCAACCAGCAGCTGCATACAGGACCTGCCTTTGCCTGCTACTGAAAAGAAGCCACCCATGTGAAGAAATGTGGCATCTCTTTCTGGGAGCTTGAGCCCAGTGCACCTATGAAAAGGCAGCGTAGACACACCCTGTGTTTAACCCAGTTGGCCACTGGACCCAAAATTAAATGGGATACATGGTTCTGCAACAAGCAGCTTTTTAATGCAGCCATTTGCAGAGCTTTGTCTGCCCTTGCTACACTTTCTCTTTGTGCCCTGGTGAACTTTTATCTATTCAAGCATGCTGAAGACAAAAAAACACGTAGCAAACTGTCTTTGTTATATATAGCACTGATTTCCCTGTGGGAAGCAGTCTGCAGATCATTATTTTAAGTTCATGTTATGTACCTGAACTGTAACTTGTACTTTCAAACCTTACTGAAAATGCATTGCCTTCTCTCTAAAATGTGTTTCTATTTTATTCATTCATTAACATTCACAACAACTTTTAAAGTTAGGATATGAAAGGAAAAAATAAATGATTCTTCATTTCAACACTTCTTTGGTTTTTTCATTGTGATATTCAGATTTAGTCAACAACAAAAGAGTAAAGGCATGAATGTGTGAAAGAAGAACTTTGTGAAGCTACCTGAGAGGATTTGGAAAGAAAGAGCCCTTTTATGCCTTTCCCTGCTCTCTGATTTACCCTCGTCACTGATGTGACAAAGTTGCCCAAGTCACCTCATTTTTTGTAGGGCAGACCCAGAGAAGGGTGCCTGCATTTTGTTCTCACCTAGGGTAAAACCAAAGACGTGCAGAAGTTAAAGATGATTTTGCCATTTGCTTCAGTGAAGTCACGATATCAGTGTTAGCTACTCCCACTTCTAGATATCAGCAAAGAGAAATGAGGGAGACCAGTCACTGGTCTGGTCCTTCCCCTCCATCATGGGGCTGTCCAACTCATGCAACAGGTGAGTCAGGACACCCTGAGGTGGGATACCTGTTTAGACTTTGCAGATGCTGGGTCAGGTTCTTGCCAACCACCCATGTCTCGTTTGGCAGTATTCTTTTTTGCTTTCGTACATGGTAGCCCAGGACAAAGCAGAATTAACTCTGATGTTTGAGATGCCTTGTAGCCTTACCGCAGGTTTATGAGCAATCTGAGCAAATTGAAAATGGACCGTTTAAAATGTTACTCTTAGCAGATTTATTTACAGTCAGTCTGATAAGATGAACCCAAAGTATAAATCAAACTTTGGAGCACAAATCTTGTTAGTTGCCATGTTAGTAAATCAGCTCACCTAAATAATCTTGAGCTTTTGACAAAGATGCAGCCTTCTGGATTGAAAATTCAGCTCCTGCTTGTGCAGTGAACTTGATCTGCTGACATTTCAAAGGATTGAGATCCCATTTCTGATGGTTCGGTTTATACTCAACTATAAACTATTTTGAGCAGCACTGAGATGAATACAAACACCTGATGTTCAGATATGTCTCCTCTGACTGTGTAGAGCAGGATAGGGGAAGTGCATAATTTGTGTACTTTTTCCAACAGAAAATAACAAGCAAACACAGGAAAGTGGGAGGACAAGTAATACAGTACATAGAAAGAATGTTCCTGGGAACTGCTTTCCATTTGGAAGGAAAATCTGATGTTTTCAATCCATATCTCCAAGCTTATACCCAGAAAAAAAAGTCTGTGTTAGAGAGATGTGATTTCTGCTTTTCACTAAAGGTCTAGCATTATTTGGCAATAAATCGTATTCTATACAACTTCAATTACTAGCCTGCTCAGATCCGACAGCCCTAAATCATTCACGACATGATCTACTAAAATCTACATCTGGAAACAATGTCACTTTTTGCTTTTGGCATTGGAAAATCTGACTTTATGTTGAACACATTGTCCTATATACAAAGCTTTGAGATAAATTAGTACAGTTGAACACTCCTTCTACAGACTAATTTTTAAAATAAGTTGCACTTGCCTTTTATTTAATAGTTACATTGTTTCATCACATTTCAGTGTCATGTATTTTCTCCATGTATCAACTGGTCAATTTTACTTCTCCCACAGATCTGACACTTGCTCGTCTGTGGTCCTTTCAGCACAGCCGTAATGGAGCAGTACCCTCTAGGATTCAGAGCCTGGTTATTTTGTCACTGCTGGATGGGCAGACTGGAATTTCTGATAGATGTGCATGGTCATTTCTGCATGTCTTCCAAAGCTTGTCAGGATGCTTATTCTTCAGGTAGTCTTGGGGAAAGGAAAAAGGGGTTTCCTGTTACTGTTCTTTTTGCATATAGCCAGGGATGTTGCAAAACTAGTACCCTTTTGGTTTACTGAGTAAAGATATGACTTTGGCAAATCTAAGCTACTAGCTGAGCCAATAATTAGTAGATTTGAGGGCTAATAGTATATTTTCTAGAAAGCAAAAAAAAAGAGAGCATTTTTAAAATAAACTGAGGAAAGCCAGATACCAGCCTCAACTTGGTAGCGTTCATGGCACATGGAATAAAGTTTTCCAGTCCATTTGCATTCTGAGCCTTTTTCTTTGTTAAAATGACAGATTGCTGGAATGCGTTCCTGGCATATTCACCAGGGGCATGGTTGGCAGAACTGGCAACAGCAGAAGATGCCTTCAGACAGAGTTTGGGTTTTCCCCCATACTTAAAATGGTAAACAAGTCTAATAAGTTTAGAAAATATCTTTCTACTTCAGCTTAATTAGACTGGCATTTTGTAACAGCTTGTTAGAGTAAATAATCTGTTGCTTTGATTAGAATACATGTATATGGAATAAGGTGGATTCCATTCAAAACCAGCATTGTTATGGGCACACTAGGGTGTGCTTGGAGACCACATGACCACTTGCCATCCTGATTAGACCGTCTACTAATATGGAGAGGTTCAAATCTAACTGGGCAATAGTATCTGGCAGTGCAGTAGTATCAGTGCTTCAGGTGTGGAAGAAGAGAACAGCTATTATAAAAATGGAAACAATCAAAGCCTAGCATGGGGTGCTTTGTCCAGCCTGTTGAAACCCAGTGGGCTTTACTGCTGAAGCCCTAGTGACCCTGGCTGGAAAATTATTGCAGAAGAGAGATAAGACAAGGCTCTGTGTGTGACGTAGTTACAATAGGTAGCTCTGTCTTGCTGATCAAATTCTTACTGAAACTCCTGAAAGGCTTGAAATATTTAAAGAAGAGCAGCAGTATTTAGAACCCAGAAGCTGTTTTTCTCAGGGAGCTACTTATGGCAAAACTCTGTTCCTGATGGTAAACCTATACAGTCTCTTCCATCATTACAAAGGGGTGAAGGATTTGTTGGTAGTGGTAGGAGAATTAGTCTTGAAAAAGTGAACATTCAAAAGGTCTTTCTAGCTCCACAACAAATCTTTTATGAAATAATGACTCTCAAAGTTTTGCGGGAGAGCTGCTCAACCTGCCTGACGTCCTGGGTAGCAATGTTGATGTGCTGGGAGGTAGCTCTACACCACCCACTGACCACTGTGGGGTCCATCAGAACAGACATTGCAGAAGACAGTTGGTACCTTCTTGCAGGGCTGTAGAGATTTTGGATGGTGCTAATTCTTACAGAGCAACCAGGGGAAGCCACTATAATTCAGAAGGGGCCTAGAGCTATAGAAATAGCACTGGCTTGTCTCTGATCATCTGGCAGTCCCAAGAAGTTGGAATATGCAAACATAGCTTAAAAATGGCATTGCTTCCATCCACAGATGAAGTCTGTGCTGTATTATTTTCAGTTGCTCTGTATCAGGCAGAAAAACTCATGTAGATGCTTTTTAACCTACTACGCTCCCAAGTAAAGCACTGCTTATTGCTCAGTGGTCTGCCAAGTTGCTTTTTTCTTCCTTTGGTTTATATATCCTTTTTTACATATCACATAAACCCATCAAGGTTAGAACAGTCACACAGCAGGACAGAATCAAGCAACAAAGTTGTGTGCAGCAATTAGAGCAACTGTATTAGTAAGTGTCAGCTTCTGTCCTTGCTGACTGAAAGTAAGCAGAGCAGGTATGTTATTTGTAATGTTCAAGTTCTATTTCACAAGAATTCATACAGCCAGTTTTGCTAACAGCAAGCAAAAATGGTTAGAAGCCAGCCTAGGCAGAATGAGACTGAATTAAAAGACAAAAGAGTTCTCTTGAAAAAAAATTTGAAGTTTGGATCTCTCCTTATTTCCTTTCAGGGCATGTTTGGTTCATATTTTCAAAAGTGTCCTCATAGGTTTATTTTAAGCAAAAGCTGTGATCTTAATATTAAACCATGTGTTGCCAGAAACTGAATTTTAAAGCGAAGTCTCACTTATTGTAACACAAGTGCAAAAAAATGGCATCAACTTGTCAGAGGCAATATCTGATCTTAGACCCGATGTGCAAAACAGATTAACCTTGTAGCACTAAAGTACATGTTCAATGGTATTTATGTTCTCCAGCAAAGAGACAAACCAGGCCTCTGTCATGTTTCATAAGCAGTTACCACATTTTACTGAGACATCAAGTCTAAGTGTCTCCAACTAACAGTAATGGTGTTACCTTTCAACTATTATTTCATATACTTGTTTACAAAGGGTATGCTTTCAAGTAATATTTGGCACTTCCACAACCTTGCTTGCCTTCTTCTGAATCTTTGCAAAATGCTGACATTGAATCTGTGACACAGTCATTGTTTTCATAGCAATGATTTTATGTTGTCATCCTCACAGACTTATGACTTCACTGCTGTCTCCAGCTGAAAGCAGGGTTGGGCCATGAGGACATTTATTAAAGGCCAGGTTTCTGAAATAACAACAGAGAGGCAGTTGAGGAAAAAGAAATGAACTTCATTTGGACCTAAAACTTCTACTCTTTTGAGTTTTGTTGTGGTGGGGTGTTTTTTTTTTTTTTAATAATAAAAATAAAGAGTTAAATCTGCATTTCATTAATTGAACATTCTCTGCCAGTTTCCCACCCAGCAGATAGCAAAATGAGCTAATTATTTCACTGGAAAACATCTGTTAACCTTTTTGTAAAGGTCTGCATTTTCATGGTTCCTTCCTCGTTACCATCCTAAATAGGGAGTGTCGGATTATTTTTTTCTTTAGTCCCTAGGTAGCATCAATGAAAATATTGCAATTGTCTGAAAAGGGTTTGTTTCTGATTAGTTCTGAGATCCTTTTCTGTCAAGCCCTGGTGCCATCTGAAGTTTTTTTGGTTGATATGATTCCTTTTTTGTTCTTCCAGTACATTCCTCACTTGTTAGTTATTTTTCTCCTTCCCTGCCTGCATGCAGCAAAATTATTCCTGCTTCCTCCAATCTCCCTGGTAAGCACAGATGCAGGGAAGTCATTGAGATTCCTGTTTCTTTATGCTTGCCCTGTCTTTCAAAGTCTACAGTGTTCACCCAGCAAGACTACTACTTTGTATGACTGCAAAAGGTTTTATTTTTCTTCACATCTTGTGCAGTCATGGTTTCATTTTCACTGGTGGTTTTCTAAGGCTGTACCTTGTGTTCCCTGATCTTCACAAGGTTAGTGTTTCATCTACAAGGTTAGTGTCTTCATACACACTTCTTTTCTTTTCTTTATCAATCCCTGCATTTCCCTGATCACTCAAGTTTGTTGTTTACTACCCCTAATAAAAGTTTATTCCTTACAGTGTTTTTGTTGCACTGGGCTCTTGGAAAGCTGCTTCTCAGGGCTCAGCTCTGCTTTCCTCTTCCTACTCCTCTTTTATTTCACTTTTCTGGCTTTTCAGTTTGGGGATTCTCCTGCTCTTTGTTTCTGGCAAACACAGGCTAATACATGAAATCCTCATGGAGTTAAATAAGTGTTTCCACTGGTGCCTGATGTGTAAAATATGAACCTGATTCCCTCTTGCTTGTAGTTGTGTATCCATATTGAATTGTTTTCTGCAGATGAAAATGAAAAAAATCTGGTCCTGATTAAACAGAGACAGCAGAGTGCTGTTTCCCATCCTCCTGCCAGGTCTTCCCTCCGAGCCAACGGCGCTTCACACTCAAAAGTGCCAGAAGCATCACAAAGTCCAGAGATCATTCTGGGGCTAAGCACCTCTGTGGGTGGACAGGAATCCCCCTATGGGGGTTGATACTGTTCAGCTTGAACCATATGAGATGAGCTACAGAGTGCCCTGGCTTTTGCACACATGCACTGAGGAAGAGCCCTGGCTTGGCTGAGACTATGCAGGCACCAGGATTTGCTGTAGTGGGTGGTTGGGGATCATGGGCTGGATCCTCAGCTGGCCCAGGCAGGTATCATCTGGTGTCTTCACATTCCCAGGAAGGTGCTTGTTAATATTCACTCACTGCTGTAGCAAGGACAAAAGAAGGCTTTGCACAGGCTAGTGTAGTGTGAAGATACACTAAATACCCTCTGAGATTTTAAAGAGGGATGATCCTGGAGAAGTGCAGAACAAAAAAACTAGTTTCAATTTTGCATTGTTCATTTGTATAACACAGATTAGTAAGTGTAACAGTTTAATATCCAGGCTCCAGAAGCAGATGGCCACAATGTTGAGATGGGAACCAGAGACCTCTGCATGTCTCAGTACAGGATTTTCAACAGAAAATATAGATGAGAAATGCTTATACCATCTAATACCAAGTACTGGAGAGAGCTGACTGATAGGAAAATAATTCTTTAATCAGGTGCATCTGCAAAGCCAGAAAAAAGGACTGGAAAGCTATTCTGTGCTTAGGATAAGATGCTGGGCTCAGTCATTTCGTTTAAAAATTGGACATACTTCATAATTTCTGTAATAGTGTAGAGATTAGAGCTGTGGATAAAGAGATGCAGCAGAGGGTGGAGGCAAAGGGCTGGCCCTGTGGTAAATTCCCTGATTGTTTGACGAGAGGCTGTTGGAGTCGCAGTAGCTGAGCTGCTGAAACTTTCGATCTAGCAGTAGGAAATTCAAGACTCAGGGACTGGCAATAGCAGGAGAGGGAGCAGACAGCATGGTATAGCAGGCAGAATGCTCAGGTGGCAAAGGCACAAGTCCTGTCTGTGCTCATGGAATTATTTCTAAGATTTACACGAATGAGTTACCGGAACAAACCCAGGGCACTGTTTCCCAATAGTTAATTCTTAACAGCGAAGTTGTAAAGGGTTTTTTTCTGGTTCCAATTTTATTCCTCTCTTCCTGCACTGTTTAGGCAGCATAGGTACAGCTGCCTGGGATGCCAAATTTTCCCTGGGGTTGAGGTGGAAAGCCATCAGAAAACAAGATCACCACCTGTACATCTACTGGATTTCATGCTTCACGTCCACACTTAAAGAAAGCTGTTGCACAAGAATGGTGAAATTGAATACTCGTGATCGGTTCAGAGGTTAAAGAACTCTCTATTGTGGATTGCCCTTTTTTGCCATTAAATTAAAACATTATTCCTAATGTCTTCTTTTTGGCTGGAAAAACAACTGAAAAAAACATCAGCCAGAATAAACTGTAGCCCGACACCCCTGATCTCAAATCCTCTCCATGGTTTGTTCTTTGTAAGCTACATATCATAATGGCTCACTGCTAAGTCTAAGACCCTTGGCTCTGGAGTGACAGGGAAACTTCTGCTGTGAGGGTCAGAATAGGCTTCAGAAGGCCATTTTATTTCAGCCTTTGGGCACGATCTTACAGAAGCTCACTGATCTTTTGCTTGTCCCCATAATTGCAAGATAGAGATCTTGTTCTCTCCCCAGCTCAGGAGCAAAAAACCCTATTAAAAAGAAATCTCTTCAGGAGCAAGCCATAGTAGGCCCACAGAGACTATGGTTGGACATGCAGCAAATGTCCACATCAAACTTGCTCCTTGTGTGATGGCTCATTTCCACAGCTGTGCCAAACACCCACTTTTGCTGGAAAGAGTATTTAAAAACAGTGACTCCATTCTGTCACTGTAGGCATAAGCAAACCATAAACTTACCCTGTGAATAATCCGACCTAGCAATTGAAATGTTTTTTTCAATTAGGTGGACTCAAAGTTTAGCTTCCGGGCAGTTCATTTTTGATTTACTCTGAATCCACAGACAAATTGATCTGTGAACAGCCGTTGCTTTCACAGAGGGATTTGATTTGAGGAATTATGGGCTAGATTCATCATACTGATGACAGATAGATTTTCATACTTTGGATTTTATTAATGGCATGTTCTTTGCTTGTTAACATTCATAGGAGATCAATCACAAGGTGTTCTACTGCTATTGAATGTCTCTGGAAAAAGGACACCATATGGGGAGACAGGAGTAAAAGTCAGTATGTACCAGCCTCAGAGAAATACAATACCTTTACTAGCAGGGAATTATTGCAAATGGGTCCAAATTTCAGCTATTACAAGAACATCACTGAACTCTTGGAAAACTCTACGTGGACTGAAACACATTATTTTCAGGCAATTTTGTTCACAATGTCTTGATTATCCCCAACCCCCAATTAAGGGAAGAAATCTAACGTTTGTAAAAATCTGTGCAGGGAATACATGTTTATCAAGTGCTCCTGGTGACCAGTCCTGTGCTCAGGTTACTAACCCTTGGTACTTTTCTCCAATTATAGACTTACTTACCCAAGTGAACTCTGCAGTATTAAAACCCTAGTATCCTACTTATTTTCTGGAAAAATCAGCTGCCACTTCTTCAAGCAGGTATCATTTAACTCCTTGAACCTATGCCACAGTAATCAGTACTATATGGGGAAATCATATTACCTTTAAGTAACCCTTTTATACAACCCATGCTGTGCTTTTTCTTTTCAATGTTTTTGGCATTTGATACTGTGGTTTAGAAAGTTTCATTATCTATTAAATTAGCTGATTGAATGAACTGTATCGAGCTCTGTCCAGCTACAGAACAGCAGTGAACACTTAAGTTCTGCAGGACTGCATTGTGTCAGATGATTGCTGAAATAGCTATATAGTATTTTTCAATTCTGTTCACTTTGGGTGAAACTTACTTTTACAAGGAACCAAAACTTTACTTCACTGACCCAGCCAGCCCTGTTCTTGGGAGCTTGCAAAGACGTGAAATGGCTAGTTTTCTATCTGCAGCCCCTTCAAAGCATGGAACCAGCTTATTAGCTTCAACCTCCAGCCAATTCATAACAGCACAGAAGGCCCAGGACGTAGGGAGGATGCCTTGATGAATGCAGGAACCCGATGTATGAACTGTCCTGGCTTCAGTGTCAGCAAGTTTCTTAGCAACAGGAATGCTTCACGTTATCACATCCCTTATTTGGGAAGGCCAAAGTATTTAGCTATCCAAAGGACACTTAAACTAGACTACAATTTTTTTTTCTTTTTTTTTTGTGGGAGATGGCAAAAAAAAAGATGTGTCAAAGACTGGGGTAGTTCCTCTGCATAGTGTTCTCTTAACTGTGCCATGGATTTCCCTTTAGGCCTTTTTGAAAAACAAAGCCAGCATTTCTTCCCATCAGGCCATTTGCTCCTACTGAGGCTGATGTTTTTCCTTGCCCATTGATTCCCATCGAGCCAACAGTTTTCTCTCACATTACTTGGGAATTGCATGCATAATTTTGAGGGCAAAGCTGGAACCAAAGAATAGCCTGGCACACACAGAAATTGGAAATTCATAATAGGTATTTTGTGCTTGATCAGATGTGAAGGAACAGCTTTTATTCCTTAGGAGTTTTTCTGTATCTCAAAATTTATACTGAAATAAATGTTATTGCATATTATATACTTCACACGGAGACTAGAGCTACCTGAGTGAGTGCTGTGAAAAAAACGGTAGAATCTTTTTTTATAAAGACATTAGACTGTCAATTTGAAAACATTATTTATGGAAAATAAAAGTGCATTGGGCTTCATGTGAGAGTCGCCTTTGCTGGAAGCAGGAAAAAGACTCAAGTTCCTTGGGCAAGGACCCTGAAAAGCTGGCTGGCTGGGATCTAACTGTGGAGACACAAATGCAAATGAGTGTTTGACTATGTGAGCCTGACTAGCTATAAGTTGATTGCCCAGGCAGAAAGAAATTTGAAATATTATTAAGTTTAGGCATACTAAATTTTGGTAGGTTTCTTTCCCATGTTGGAAAACACAAGTCAGCCTTTTCAACTGATAAAGTCCTGATCATTTTACAAAGGCTGTGAAACAACACGTAGAACATAAAATACAGGTAATTATTTTGTAAAGGGCCGACTGAAAACAGCAGGGCAGTGTTTTCTAAATCCTCCAATGCAAATGCAACTCTGCTTCTTTGCAAAAATCAGAGGTAAGGCTTCTATTTACCTCGGCAGTATCAGACATAGACCCATGCTGACTGTTTTAAAAATCTCAGCCTGGGAGTCTCTATTTCCTTTTCTCTACAGGAAAGAAAACATAAAAATGCACCAAGAAGCCAGTCACACTTAGAAAGTACAAGTTTTCCATAGATGTGTAGGAGTTGTAAAGAATGCACCTTCTGAGGGTCAGGTTTTAAATTTTGAGTGCTGTCAAGATTTCAGGTTCAGCGAACTTCTCTGAACTACCATTTATCAGGTGTCATGCATAATTTTTAAGATTGCTTTTTACTACTTTTTTTATGCCAAACAATATGTTTACTGTTAATATTTCTCTTTGGAGATATACATATTTATAATTATAACTGGTTTAACATCTGGCTTCACTAGAAGGTGGTATGTGTATTTTTCTAATCATCTACATCTATTTGCAAAAAAAAATGCCGTTAGCAAAGTCTGTCTTTGACTAGAGTTGTGTGACTACAGCCTCAGGAGTGCATAGGGTGGCAGGGAAAATGCAGATCATAACTTTTCAATTTGAGTCCTTCTCCCAAGCTCACGTCAGCCTTGCAATACATAGTTCTGTGGTCTATTGCAGTACTTGGGATGTGCTGAACATGACACATAACTTACTTCCTAAGTTCACATCTGACTTTTTGGCCACATGATACCATAGTTCAACAATCAATTAGGTGAATACACATCTTAATAAACTCCCTGCTGCCCGTCACCACTAGGAAAATCGTATCACAGAATCACAGAATGTTCGGGGTTGGAAGGGACCTCTGTGGGTCATCTAGTCCAACACATATGCTATATGCTTGTTAAAAAATACAATTTCAGATGTGAAAAAATAAAAGATGGTCTATTTACCCTGTAGTGAGGAAGGGCTGGGTTGTTACAGGCACTTGCTCTCTTGAGGATTACCTACAATTGTGAAGGACACATGTAAACAAGCTGAAGATGGGATGACACCTCTGCAGTTTTCCGGATTAGCCCTTGCCCTCTCTATTGCTGCAGATCAGGAAAAGGGCATATAAGGATGTGGCAAACATATTCTTTGCCCCCAGCCTCAAGATGCACAAAAGAGGGGGAAAGTCTCATGTTGCTACCAACACATTCAACGTTCCTGAGCCATTGCTAAAATCTGCAGGGCTGGACTGAGTCACCCACCTCTCTGTAAATAGCAATGCCCTCTGTCAGTCCAGTGTAGTTTGCAAGCACAGTGGGGTAAGGAAATGCTTTATCCTTTTGTCAAGTGTTTTCTGAGTCCAAATCACATCAGCACATGATTCATTCTAAAAGAGAGAGGGAAGGAAAGGCCAACAACAGAAAGCCATCCCTCCTTCTCTGCTAAGGCACAGTGACCTTTATGAACCTAAAGTTTTACTACCTTTATTATGTGGGAGAAAGCAGTCACTAGAATCTCCCTTCATGGCTTATTTTGAACGACAATGTTGTTCTTAATGGAAGTGAAGATTAAGCATAAGCAGCAACCTCCAGACATTACAGATCACAGGTCAGCTCTCTTCTCCCTCCCCAAACCATGAAACTGGCTTAAATATCATGAGGATTGTTGTTTTCTTTTCTTGAATAGATGCTGCATTCTTATTTGTCCCCTCCGTTTTGAGGGATTCATTCTTCCAGTGCTATTTTGAACCATCTACTCGAAGTTTCTCAATACAGTTCAGAAGTGGCCTTGCCTGTTCCTGATCATAATGATCTGTATCTAGAGAGAAGGGAAGGGCTGTATCTCGTACAAGCAAGAGGAGGAAGAAGAGGAAGGACACTGAAATTCTCCAAGTGACAATGCCAACAGGTCTTTCAGTGTTTTTGACATTGCCGACCTCTAGCAGTAGCTGGGTTGCAGCAGAGCCTGTGCCAGGTCACAGCAACCACAGCCAGGTACAGTTCTCTGAAGTCCACCAACAGAGTCATTTTCAGATCAGAAGGCGTGAAGTTTGCTGCTTATTGCCTGGTGCCAAAACTAGAGCAACCTTTTCACACTGTACACAGTGCAATGAGCATTAGTGAGGAGGCAGAGTGCCGTCAGCCACCAATGCAGTGGCAGGACCTGGCTGAAGGGGAGGGAGGAAGCTGTCTGCATCTCATCTGGGCTGCCTGCACACTGCTTCAGAGAGCAAGATGAAAATGGTGTCTTTCTGTCCCTGACAGCCACAAGGTGTTGTACAGGTGTAAGACTTAGCCCCAAAAGACTGGGGAAAACCAATGACCTCTGGTGTTGGAGCTCAGAAAGGAGTGTACTGATGAGACTGTATTGATAAACAGTGGAAGGTGGAAAGTTCCTAATGCTACACCAAACAAACTACAATGAAGTGTTGTGAATCTTTTCCAAAACACGGGATATAGGAAGAAAATTTTGAAGTCACATTGCACTAATAGGGGAAGGCTCAGTTTTACAGATCTCTCTGTACACTGACACCAAATTCAAAGTACTATTCTCTTTCATTTTTGGTCTACCATCCACAAGTTTTACATGCTTCCAGCCAGTGTACAGCACATTGTACTGATTTGTAATCTCCGGAAATCTCTGTGTCTTTCATCTTTAAGTGCTATTCTCCCAACCATGTTTTCTCAGCAAAAAAATAAAAATATATTTGGTGGGCTTTTGGGTTGTTTCTTCATTCAAGAGACTATGAGTGAGGGATTTATAGATTTATTAGGTTAACTGGTTAGGTGGTCAGTTCTCCTCCCTAAAAGGAGGTATTAGAGACAAGACCATTAAACAAGAGATTTACAGTGATGGTCTCCTTGAGCTCCTTAACTGCTTTAGGTAGCTGCTTTCAGTGGCATGTGAGTGAATTTTAATTCCAGATTCTTCTACTAGACAGAAATATCCCCCCTTGAAACCTGAAGGAATCTTAGATTTGTTGATAGGAGCCACAACTAAGATACAATTTTCAATGCTAAAAATGACAAGTAGAGATTTTACTTAATCATTCAACTTCGTGTAGGCTCAGCTTCTCATGTCTTGATTGCCTGCCTTGATCTGACTGCCCAGACCCACAGTTTTCATGCCAACCTATTTAACCTGGGGACAGAAGAAGCCACAGCAGCAACAGATGAACAGTGCCCTTATCTCATACTGTTACAACTGACAGCAAAGACTCCCTGTAGCTTTGCCAAAATTCTGTAGACCTGAGCAGAAAATGCAGGCACACATGGGAATAGGTAGGTATAATATTGTCTGAATTGTAGATTATTAAAATAATTAACTCAACCAGCTACTTGGTGATCTACCTTGAATGATTAAATCTCTGGAGATGCATGCGGAATCAGATTTAAAATGACAGATATACCTAATTACAATAACTGAAAGCAGAGCATTTTATCACAGATTTTTGTGGACTATTAAATGACTGGTTGAAGTGATAAACTACTTGATCAGCAGAAGGCGGCTTTGGTGAAGTTGTGTAAATGACATTGGACTGGAAGGGTTTTATGGTTTGAAGTCTGTAGCTTTGCCACTGGGGCTTTCTGAGGGTATTGATGAGATTTAGTCGATATAGTGTCAAAGGAAATTTTAAGCAAGAAGGCAGAAAGGTGTTCCCTATGCATTCATGTGCTCAAACTCACATTGAGTGCAGTGATATTCCCAGTTCCTGTTACCTGATTTCTCTGAACACCTGCACGAGCAACTTTTTGCTTATAAAGCTGTTTTCCAAAACAAGATGTATAAAAGAATAAACCTGCCATGACCATGCAGCTGTTGATACTCAAGAGACTTATGCAGTCAAATAGAGAAGCTGTAGCCAACCTGGAGGTTCACAGTTTTCAGAATCACTTACAATTGTGGTGGGATCTCTGAGGATCTTCTGCAGAGTGCCTTGTTGAAACTCATTTCTATGATCTGGGTGTCCAGCTCCCACAGGTACTCCCAGAAATCTGAATCCCACTTGGCAATGAAAAAGTAGAAAATTACCAACATATGCCAGTCAATAAGTAGCACAACTTAAATATAAATTAATTACAGAAAAAAAGTCTGCTTATAAATCTGAGAAAGAGATGCATTTGCATCAGGCAGAAAAGAACTTTCCATGGCATTGTTTCCTATACAGGATATTGATGATGCTCAACTCATCCCTTTAAAGCACAAATTAGGACAGTAGGCTCAAAGACCAGGGAAGAGGTACTTGCATTTTCAGAAGGACTGAGCACAAGATCTTTATATGATCTAGCATATCTCCCCTTTGTCAATATGCAGTTTATTTATTAAGATTTAGTAAGCTCAGCATATTGACGATCTCAAATTAAAAAAATAGAAATAAATGTAACCTAGAATGCAACAGAGACTGTGAGGGTTTCCATGCTCTTGTCCTTGTGATTATTGTTATTTATAATGTGGAAAATAAATTGACTAATTATGTTCCAATATGGATTGTCAACATCTGCAAAATTAAACAGTTTGAAATGAGAATATTCCATTTAATGTATTCTCCACTGCTTTTTATTCCTTTTTTACAGAGTCTTAAAATATATTTATTTAAAGATTATTTTAATTTATTTCATTAAACTCTCAAAATAAGACCCGTCTGAATTTTTCCTTTTTGGAAGAAAGAAAGGATATTTTCTACATCAGAGATACAATGATGGGTCAAACTGCGTTCTCCTACATAGTAAAATAAATAGCATGCAGAACTATTCTGAAAAGAGATAAATAATCTAGAGCTTGAAGGTCAACAGCATGCCAGTGGGAGAGAAAAATGTGTGTGAAAAGTACCGTTCAAGACATTTCCACTTACGTATGTTCTGGAAGATCTGGTTACAGACGTTATTCCCGAGTGAGTTCCCAGAGCAGGGAACAGTGATGAATTGTGCCTCCCTAGATGATTCTAATGAATAACTCAACTGCAACTACAGAAGAAACTCCAATAGGTGGGCAGAGAGAAATAAATGTGGACTTATGATAATGCAGCCACTGCAGCTAGCCATGAACTGTGATATGAGCTGGGAGGAAACTGGGGGAGGAAAGGGACAGAGAGGAAATCAGTGCGATTAATGTCTCCAGCCTGCGTGTGCGAGACAATACTGCTGAGTAAAAACCATTTCCTCTACAAAAAAAACTACTGGTGAATAAGCTTGGCTGCGGGGATTGATCAGCCTTTTTTCCTTCCTCCAAGGAATTGCTACATTTTAATCCTGCCTGCAAACATCTTAAAATGATTAACATTCGCATTAGCATATTTGACTTTCATTTGTGACTTGATGGGTTTTGAAACTCTATTATATCCTGGTTGCAACATGAAGGCAGTGGAAATGAATGAAAAGAAAAGTATAGACAGTGGAAAAAAGGTGGTGGTGGTGGTGTTGAAATAAAAAAGGAAAGTGTTGGTTTGGGCAGATAGATAATATACTTCTATAAAACCAAAAATCCAACAGGAAACAGTGGAGTATATTTGCAACACGTTGGCAAGCCTCAAAGAAATAAGTTCTCCTAGGACTTCAGATTGTTGATTTTTTTTCCCATTTTGAATTACAAATAGCACTCCCAAATAAAAAGTGGAAAACTCTACTTTAGAAAACGTTGAAATACTTTGATGTTACAGCCTTCATTTTTTTCCTCAAAACAATTTATCAGCTTCAGTCCAATAATTCATGAAACCACATTTTTGAGCTTGCTATATTCTGAAAAGAATTTGCCCAGCTGGCAAATTCTTCAGACTTCAGTGATAAAGAATACATCCTTGAAATCTCAATGCCTGTTTGCTGAATTGATGTCTTAAACATTATTATAGCATTGCACTGGCAGCAAGTTCCAGACATCCTCCACACTGTGCTGTATTCCAGAAAGCACTTCTGGTTATAACAGTTTCTAGTGACAGCAATTCTGGAAGAGGACCATACTGAATTAGAGATGTAGTTTTCATCCATCTCTGAGTTGCAATGCCTCTAGCTTTTTGAATGGAGATGTATGTCGCTGTTAAACGAATATGGTTTACTGAAAATCAGCTTATTTTTCATTGCCTTTTGCAAGGCTTGCAAATAGTCCATAGATTCCTCAATGGCTGCGGTACACAGCACCACTGAACTAGGCAGAACAAAAAGTCTGTTCTCCACTTTGACCAGCTGGGCCAAGTTGCAATTTTGTTTAACCACATCATGTAACAACTATTGGAATGGAGCCCTAATCTGTCTCTTCCAATGTATATTATACTGCCTCTAGCATAAAGAGAGAAGACCAATATTCGCTTTCTCAGCTTTACTATACATGGTGAGTGTGATCATGTTATTGCAAGTTATATAGACTGTGGAGGTAGCAGCAAACACACAGCCAGCAAACCTTGATGGACAAGACTGTTGAAGCCTGACCTCTCTCCCGAAATTGCCTGGAGCAGATTTAGATAGATCAAGACAAAACACTACAGAGAATCTCACCTACTGTGTTCCATCATTGAAATAAGAGCAGAGTATCTCCCTTTTGCACAAATTCAGTCCTAGGAATTTGAAAAATGCAGTGAGCACAGACATGTTGTATTTCTGCACATTTGTTGTACTATGTTTTTTTAAAAAAAAAAAAATACTCTTTGCTTTGACTCCACCTTTGTGCTCTACGATAACATCAGAACCTGCTAATTGTTTCAGAACATGTTCTTACTCTTTCATTATTCTAGAAAAATGTCTTTATTTGTAAATTGTTAAAATGGATCAAATTATATGCACTTGATTTCTGCTAATACTCTATACCTGTACTTTATCTGCTAATTACAGCAAATAAAAAAGCTAGACAAGCATCAATGCAATAAGATAATGCCTTTTAACAGTAACTAATTAAACCATAAAAGAAGACGTGCTATTTAAGGGATAATATTCATGACACTTGAACACATCAAGCAATAAACTGTATTTGTAGTTGATTAAATGTCAGAGTAAATCTGAAGCATCTGATAATTGCAAAAATAATTTCTTGCAGGTATACTAACAATGTGAAAAGGTGGAGCTTCACAATGTGTGATGTATGGATGGAAATACCCTGGACTTAGAGTGAGAAGGAAAGGTGTGATCCATAGCCAGTAGTCCGCTGGTGAGCTGTGTGAGTCAGGACAAGCATTAGCTGAGCAAGCGGAGTTGTGCGTACATGTGGCAGCATTCTCCTGTTCCTGTAATGTGCAAGTGCTTTCATGTGGCAAGAGCCATGCTGATTTCAGCATGGATGGCTTTGGTTTTGAGGAATGAGAACGTACGTTAAACTCTCCTGACATTTTCTGAAGTAAGGACATGGAGTATGGACAGGTCAAGCTAATCGCTCCCTGCATTTTGAATTTCTTCTCATGGTTACAATCTCTCAAGTTAAGCTTTGAGTTATTCCCTGTCTCAGTCTCTAGTGCTGCTGAGAATGTTCACCACAGAAGGCTGAATTTTAATCCCAAGGTAAAAGAGAAAAGTCCTTATTGACTCGATCAGCGTTAGTTTACTAAAGGCCTGTAGGATATGCATTCTTAAGTAGAGTTATTTATTGTCAAAGATCATGTGTAGAAAGAGCATATTTAATTTACTTTTCTTTTGTAGAACTATAAACAGCACTTCTCACTGACTGATAACAAACTTGCTCTCCTTCCCTCAGTCACAGATCTCAAGTTTCAGTGTACAAATATTAATGGCAGCATTCTGTTTGGTGAAATGTGTAAGCTGTTCAGTCACACAGGCCTCTGTTTTCTGGACCCAACCTTATTTGCTGACACTTGAAATTCTGCGTTACCAATAAGTGTCAGACTCATTTTAGAGGGTATGTTATGCACTCTCTGGCCCACGATTGGCTGTAATCCCTTGCCTGTCATCACACAACTCTACAAAGTGTCTTGAAATGGGAGAAATCTGGCTAACAACATCTCAGTACCATATAATTATCAGACGGTAACTACCCACGCTGATTACCAGTCGAATTAAACAGGGAGTTTAAAGATGGATTTGTATATCCATGTGTGGGCGGAGTTGGTGGCTCATCTCTGCCCAGACTCTTCAGCAGTAGGAAGTGCAGGTACTAGATTTCCTCTAGCAAAAATGTTAACTGAGAATTCCTAGCTAGAGCACAGAAAAGGAAAATGGGCCTCAGTTCAAACTGTTTTAAGAGGAAGGAAAAAAATATATTTTTCCTAACTTGACTTTGGTTCTTGTTTAACATCAAGCAGAGCTGTTGCTGCTGGAGGCTCTGTACTGAAAGTTATTGCATTCATGAAAGTTGTCCTGTCTCCCTTCTGTTGCCTCTTGGCCAAGTGATGGTTCATTTGTGGGTTTGTAGCAGATCGATATAGATTACTGGAGAGAAAGTCAGGTCACAGAACCCAGCCTCATGCTTTTTACTCACATAGTGGGTGAATTCTTGGTCTACAGACCGGACATTAGCAACAGGAACTGCAGTCAGGGAGTCAGGTAGTAAAAACAACAGCCGACTCATCATTTAGCCCTTAAAGGATCTCCAGCTGCTCAGTGCACTACATTACAGAAGGAAACATAAAAGAGGCTTGACTATCTTAGTAGCTGAACTCCTCACAAGTATGAATGACTGTATATTTAAGTTATCCTTCTGATATAGGGCACAGATTTTTAACTAAGACTTCTACTGATGTTTTACCAGGCTGCTGCATCTATCGAGGTAAGTCAGAATATTATGCACAATGACATTTATCTTAGACCTGGGATTTTTGACTAGATGAACCTGTATTCAAACTGGATTCTTCCAGTCAAGGCATTTGCAGTAAGGGGATCTGTGGACAGATGCGGAAGATACAGCCACTACTGTGCATCAGCCCGTTTACATGGGGAATATTTTATAGCTTCTGTTATTACCAAGAGCATCCGAGCTTTTCTGAGAGGCAAACCAGCTTCACTCCAAATTGCACCTACAGTAGACATATCTATTTCCAGACTTCAGAAAGAAGACGATGGAGGTTTGTGGCATCCTTAAAAAGGAGCCGTTAGAGGAGAGTAATCCCTACCTATAAATACTGCACTTTGCTGTGAGGACTTTACAACAGTAGTCTCTAAATTCTATTTTCAGAACTGATGATGACATTAGAGATTGCATTTGGTGAGCCTGTATGCTTTCTCAAGTAGGCAGGGGGATTTTCAGATGTTCCCCTACTAAAACCCATTTTTTTGAATAACTGCAATGGTCATAGACAAGTAGAACAGAAGTTAAAGGACTAAGACAAAATCATGGTAAATTCCAAACAGTCTTCATCAATGTCAGGCAGAGGGGAAAAGAGCACCAAAAAAAAAATTTCATGGTGGATCGAGATGACTGTCTGCATTACCATAATAAAAAAGATCATTTTAGTTGGAAAGATGACACTGAGGACTCAATAGGCCCAATATGCTTCAATGTAGTTGGAACAGGGATGCAGTACATGCTCTTGTTCTAGTGATTTCTGGATGAATACTAATGAAATCCAGTTGGTATGGTGCAATGAAATATCATATTGGTAAACTGAGACAGGACCGTTTTATTACCATAACATGGATGTCTACATGTTAAGATGGTTCAAGTCAGCACATCTCAGTCCAAGGTATATGATGTTCCTGAAACAGGTGAGGTTTCTCAGCTGACTTTACAAGAAATTCCCCGTCTCTGCTAATTACGAAAAGTTATACCATTTTCCCTTATGCAGCAGTCAAAATCTTGGAGTACTGCTTCAAGTTACAAATTCTGGATTTTTAAATTTTTTTTCTAAGAACCTCTGCTGGCATAGCTATGTTTTTAGCCCTTTATTATGGGTTGCTAAAGTGTTACACAAAATAGCAGTAGCATTCAGACAGATTTCCAAGGTGCAGAGCCATAAATTTTGACAGCACTTTATTTGATGAAAGTAAATAGTGTCATTTTCCACTTTATGAACTCCATTTGACATATACTCTGATCTTAAAAAATTTATTGCACTTGGAGAATGGAGAAGATGGGCTATTCAAATTCTCCATGACCAATAATTTATCAAATCTGTCTCCTGTTTTTTCTTCAAATACGAAAGATTGTTCTGCTAATGTTCTCCAGCACTTAAAGCTAATGGGCTATATTTGGGGTATTCTATTATCTAATGTATGTGACAAATATGAAGTATTAAATATGTCTACTGAAAGGGCAACATGATTTATTATTAATCAAAAGAATAAATCATGTTTTCTTCTCCTATGGTAATCCTTGTCTATTTAAAAGAGATGCTAATATTCCAGTTCTCATATCTCATTGTTAGTGGTACTCCAGATGTTTCTGCTTCTAAGGGGTTTTAGAAAGTTTTCACCAATTCCACACTTAGCTCCCTAGGAAAGGGACAGACCCTTTCTCTGGTTCGGGGCTGAAAGCTGCATGGTAATAAAGTAGTATTAGGCTTCAATATCAATATTGCATTTTTTGAGAACATATTCCTGTTCCAAAATAAGCCATTTGGTCAAACAAAAATGCTAGTTCCAATGCTAGAGATCTCTCTCCGACTGCGGTATGTAATGGAAGAAAGACAGTTGTTATCATGTCCAGTTCATGGTGAGCATGCTGTTTTGGGGAGTCTCCCAGAGGAACATTGACTCTAATTAACTGATGTCTCCCAAGCCTTTCAGGAGTGGAAAGAAAGACGTTCTAGATCTTCATGAAAAGACTAACCTAGAGTACAGTTGTTCCCACTGCCCCATCTGCTAATTTTCTCTTCTTAACATGATGATAGCATGCAAATCCCCATGTACCTATCATAAGCAGAGGAAGCCCTAATTCAATGAATTCACATTCCTCTAATGGACAGAACATGAGGCTAGTTAGTCACAGGGTGAATCTTTCTTGCAGTGTGGTGAAAGATCAAATCCTGCCGTAAAAACTCTCAGGAGTAAGAATGATGTAGTCTGTAGAACATGACTGCTGGGAAACACTATTAGAGGCAATGTAAGATTTGCAACTGGAACTACCTAGTGCCTCTTGTGGCTGGTAAGCAAGATGAAAATATGACTGTTGTTCAACACCCTATGCTCCTCCCTAAGCATCCAGTTAGAGGACAAAAGACCTGATAAACCTTTTATAGCGGTCAATATGGCAAAACTTTTGTGAAGAAACACTGCTTTGGGTTGATGATACTTTCACAAATAAGCCAACAGTGTCAGATGGGGAGGAGGGCTGTGGAATTCAGACTCCTATTCCGTTACATTTTTTGTGAAATATAACTGTGCTTGATTCTCCCAGTTGGCTTCTCTCCCTCTAGGGAGGGACCCCATTTCAAAGAAAAATGCAATCTCTGCTGGTTGGGGGGTTGGGAGTAGACAATAAGGCAAGAAAGAATTGGCTTTTGACAAACTTATGTTCTTCTTCTCCGTGTGTTTCCTCTATCCCTAGTGTTCAAATCTTCACTAGGAACTGCAGTTTGATTAATGTCACCAGGACTGCTCTAAGCTTGCAAAAGTAGAGAGAAGAAGACGCATGAAGTGCTGCTGAACACCCCAGCTTGGTCTGCAGCACACCTATCATGATAAAAGCACTAATGGTGCTTCTGTCCAAGCTCAAGAAGTCACTTCCCTGCAGGCCACCAGCTCTCACCCTCCCCATGGGACATAGGCAAGATACATCAGTGAGAGATTTTTAGGGAAAAGAGGACTTTCTCCACCTCATCTTTCCTCCCTCTCACACCCCCTCACATTACACTCACCCCCACCCCTGGGGTTAGGCTAAAATTCTCCAAGAAGAGGAAAACAGATTTCTCTCCTCTCTTGCCTGCAAGCAATCTTTAACACTGGTCAGTTCACGGATCAGAGTTCAAAGGGATATTGCCACATCATCCACCTTCACTACCTAACTCAAGTGTCCCGAATTACACTCAGGAGATGCCTACTTCTTTGACCAACTGAAATTCTCACATGAATAAGCTATTGAGTCCCCAGTGTCATCTTTCCAACTAAAACAACCTTTTTATTGTGATAATGCAGACAGTCATCTCGATCCACCACAAAACTTTTTTTTTTGGTGCTCTTTTCCCCTCTGCCTGACATTGATGAAGATTGGCATTTACCATGATTTTGTCTTAGTCCTTTAACTTCTGTTCTACTTGTCTGTGACCATAGCAGTTATTTAAAAAAATGGGTTTTAGCAGGGGAACATCTGAAATTACATTTTTTTTTTTGAAATGGGATCCCTCCCTTGAGGGAGAGAACCAACTGGAAGAGTCAAGCACAGTTGTATTTCACAAAAAATGTAATGGGAGTCTGATATTCTGATCTAGCTGAAGCCACTGATGCATATGGGGATTTTAATCCTCATTCATGCCCCATGTTTGAAGTGTATTTCCATCTGTATTGCTAAATTAAAATAGCATAAGGGAGGGTAGCAAATGAGAGGAAGAAAACATTAGGAGATTCTTCTTAAATATAGCTTCAAGTCCGATGCAAAGAGCTCATTGCAGAGATAAAACACTTTTGTTGCTTTATATTTTAGGAGAGAATAATGTCTTAATTCTGGGTCTGTAATCATTTGCCTTTGAGATGTTTAGAAGCCTTGCTCCCTGCTACAACATAATTGTACAGCACAAAATAATTATTTTACAGTCAATTAAGTACACTGAATGTGCATATTTAAGAAACCTGATTTAAATGTCATCTCTACCATGCTGCATAGAATAATGCAATTCTTCCATCTGAACCAAAGACCAACTACATGGCTAATGAAGCTCAGTGGTTCAGCCAGCTCCTGAAGTAGTGTTTGAGACTTTGTTTTGTATGGAAGTTACGCATGCCAGCCACCATAACAGGGTTTGACTCCAGGTTTCTGCTGATTCCGTAAGCCAAAAAAGAAATTCTTCTGTAAAATTGTCTTTTACTAGGGCTAAAGCTCAAGGTGGATGCCTCCAAAGAGGCACCCTGAACAAAGAAAGCCCTGGGCAATTACACTGCTACAATCTAAGTTCCCCACATCTCACGTGACAGTTCAGACCAATAGTAATATTAGGTCTGGGATCTTTCCATTCTTCATTGGGTCATTTCATTGTCTCTGGATGGACCATTTCTTTTCTTATCTCTAAGGCTGCAGCTTCTGCTGATGATTGTAACTTTCTTATCTCCCATCTTTAACTGGCTCTGGGTTCTTCTTTTACTTAACTAAGAAAAAGTCCAACATATCTAGGTGAAAGTTCACAGCTTGCAGCCTAAGGCTTAAGCAAATTTAGCTACTAATGCTAAGCAAATTAAATTAAACAAGTTCTGTAGAAGTAGTATACCAAATCACACAACAGTTTTCAAGCCCCCTTCTCAGAGTCAAAGTCAAAGCTATGGAGAAGTGTCATAAAGCTTATAGCTTCCATCCACAGACTAAGTTTTCGTATGGCAAAGTGGTACATTTTTCAATCACGTATCCTGTCAGCCAACAGAACCTAATCTTTTTGTAGCAAATCAATTTCATGGCATGCACAAATACTCAGTTTTTGTTAATGGCGGAACAACAGTTTATGAAAGCTCTTATTAAGAAAAGTAACATAGTCATTTAGAAATGATCCAGTGGTAAGCGAGTTTCTCCAAATGCTATTATAATAGTAGAAGGATGTTTAATACTATGGCACACATATGATTCTTTCATCTTTTCTGGGACACAATTTCTTTTCAGTCTATAGAACAACTGTTGTGCATGTGAGGAGGAGAAAGATAACAATGCAAGAAGCAAAGTGAGTTTTAGCTGCTTTCCCCCCAAGCATTTTATTGCACTGCGTACATAGAGGATATCTGATATGGTATTAGACTAAGAAAGGAATGCAACTGACTTCAAACTAAAGCAGAACAAAAACAAACCAGAACAATGAAATACTACTACTACTACTAGCGGAAAAAAATTAGTCTGAAACCTTTTAGCTAAATTTGAGACTTCACCTGAATGAAGTTCCAAATCTAGTCACATGGAGGATATGGTTTTTCAGCACTTCCTGCAAGCATAGTTAAAGATAAAAAAACCCCAAATCTTTTAATGAAACACATTTTTTTAAAATATAACCACCTTAATTGCTTAATATTTACTAGGTTTTCACCTTATTCGTTTACTCATAGTAGGTAAATACAGAAATGAAGAACACAATATGAAAGGCCATCACCACTTGGGGCTTTTATATTTAACAAGGCAGATGATCTGTTAGTAGCACTTGGTTCCACTTAACGTTGCGAATACAACTGTATTATGGGGGAGGAGTACGAAAAATTGTAATACTGCAAGGTTCCTACCCTGTTCTGTGATCAGTCCCATTAAATGTCTCCCCTGAAAATCTCTGTCACATTAGACATTTGTGAAAATAAGGATATCACTCTGTCAGGGATATCAGCGATAAATGACAATGGTTGTCTCTCTTGATTTCACTGGGATGCTCCCAGCTCACATAACCAAAGCCTGGTAACTTCTATTAGGATGCCTGGAATGTTCCTTCAATTTTTATCTCCTCAAACAAAACTTCCTTTTCTTCATTCAAGTAAGAAATAGATTTAAGACATATTCCTGAATCAACCTGGGCTGTTCCTGGCTTTTATCAGAACTAGCAGCCCAGTAGAATGAGTATTCAGTGTGATGAATTGGGTGCGAGGTGAAGGAAAACGATGAATGAGCATAGACACTGTCAAGGCTTTTCTGGTAGAAAATGTTAACAATGTGCTTGCAGTTTCCTGATAGCTCTGTCAGATGGCTGATTACTGGGAAACATCTTCCCATTGGACGCCATGCCAATGTGGTTGTGGAGTCAGAACTGGGAAGTAGTGGCACTTACAAAATACAGTGAGACTAGTTTTGTTCTCTGGGGTTCAGATAAAGCATTGAAACAAAAGTTTCTCTGCTTTGACTGTCAGAAAATACAGTCACTTTACCTAAGCGTGAACGAGGTGGAGCCTGTGCAGCAATTCAGCCCCGTTTGCAGGAGCAGGAATTCAATTGGGTTTTGTTCCTGGCTGTGCAAGTAGCACTTTCTTAAGCTACTGTATGGTGGAGAAAAGATGAGCCAACTCATTGGACTTACTGAAAACATTTTGTCAATTACTTGCCACTTTTTAATATAACTTAAAGATATTAAGACAGGTTTTGAATCCAGCTGCTCAGAGCAGACATCTCCCAAAATTGAACAAAATAGGGGAAAGGGGGCAACCCCATTTCTTGATTCAGGTGATAAACCATTTCAAATTATTTCTACATTCTTTTAGATTTAGGCAAAAGATTAGCAAAATCTGTCACAGGTTGCTGAGGGTTTTCCGTTAACTCCAGAGACCAAAGAATTTTTGCTCTAAGTGGATATGTTATTTCTGCTCTGTAGCATTAATTCTCAAATCAAATGCAATAAAATTCCTTATCTAACCTTGAAATAAACTCAGATTGATTGATTCTGACATGCAATATTGAAATCAACACCTTGCTATGGGAGGGGTGTTGAAGAAGGACCTCTAAAATATTTTTTCCCTTGTGTAGGAAAAGATTAAAATCCTTGAAATGCAAACTCTGGCAAATTAATCATCAAGTTAAAGAGATAGCAGAGGTTTGACCTTTGTACAACATCTTTTCTAACACTTGTATTTGTTGAATGCTGCCAATTACTGAAGACCAAATATTGCTTTCATGTAGCTGCCTTCCTACCATTCAGCAGCGGTAGTGTAAATACTAGCTGGAAAGGGAGGAGCTGAAGTGAAGATGAATGATTGCTATAAGCCACAGTCCATGATAAAGGAGTCTTGTTCATGGTGTGGAGGAACCCTTACACCTTTACACGAGTGCAGGACAGCTCCAGTTCTCGGGTGGATCCAGTTCTCAGGCAGGAGTCTAGCAGTACTGACATTTCAGTATAAAAACAGACCATACCGGTTCTGATAAAGGAACACAGCATTCCCATTTCAGCTCAACAGCAAGCAACAGCAGAAAAAAAATCCAGACACTTGCTTGTGTGAGTGTAGGAGCATCGCTGGAGGGCTTAGCTCCAATGTATGCTATAATTCTCTCTCTCATATCTGGTCTGGGAGCATATGAGCATTTTTGCAACTCAGACTCTATAATATTCCCAATAAATGGCTTAGTGCTGGGAAAGGAGTCAGAATAGTCTACATGGGAGCTGTTCACAGGTAATTATTAAAGCATAAGGCCATGAAGTCAGTGTACATTTTGTAAAGCCACTGCATCTTTTCCAGCTGGTAGAGCCTGATCCAAACGGCATGAAGACGATCCTTTTCACATGGGACTGTGAAAGAAACTCTATCAAAGAAAGACTTTGTATGTAAACATCCCTATTCCAAATCTTAATAGTTGATATTCACCCAGAATCTCACTGGATAAAAATTTAAATGCAAGTACACTACAGAAAATCAAAACTGAAATACAACTGGGGGAGTCTTTGGAAATTAGTTACACACACACACACAAAAAAAACCCAAACCCAAACATGTAGAAGATTGACACATTTTCAGAATCAAGAATAGGGAGCTGAGAAATGCTGGAAATACAACAATCTGTGGAATGCATTCTGCTTTCCACTAAGTATGATTTTTAACAAAGCCATTACACGCTGTAATGGTTTTTTTTCCCACAGGACACCTGCCTACTCCAGAGCACAGGAGGGATGATGTCTGTGGGTGAATCAGGCTTGTGGAGTGAAAGAGACTGTTGTTTGTGGGTTTGCCTCCTTCAATTTGATTAAAACCTTGCCAAGCAAATTCTGTCATATCTGTACTTTTTAAAAATTGCTCCACCAGATGGTTATTATTCAGCCTGTGGGGGAGGCACTGGGGGAGTTGTTTAGGAATCCAGAACTTATGTGTGCGCATGTCATCAAATTAATAAGGACTGTTTCTCTGAAAGGAGAACTTGATTTGATCTGGTACTATGTAGGGGTCTGGAGACAGGGCTGGAAATAGCAGTGTGATGCCAGTATCTGCTGCTTTCCTCTTGCTGTAGTTACCTTGCATTGGCTGTATTCCATCAGTAATGTGGGATGTGCCACACAGACACCTGGTAAGAGGTGAGGATGTAGTACATAAGAACTGCACTCAGGGGTCACATCAGTGAGCCAGCTAGCGCAGGAGACCCTGATGGTCTTGAGTTGGGACTCCTGCAGGGAGAGCAGTATATTTGCAGTGACTACTAGTAGACTGTGTCTGTCACCTCCCTCCGTGGTCAGTGAGAAAGATGGAGACACCCGGCAAGGGCAATTCAGACGAAGTTCACACTTCAGCAGCCCTGAACTGTCCTTCAGGGGACCTACTTTTCCTTCATTGTCAGCAGAAGTGTGACAGGAAAGGGAGCCTCATTAGATCTACCAAGAGCTATTGATTGAGACCTGTACCAACCTAGCCCTTCTTGCCAATGCTCCCTTCCTCTGCCACCACTCATCCTGCTACTGAACAAAAGTGAAAGTGGAGATATTTCTAAATTTCCTTGGACAAAAGGAGAACTCAAGCACATTTGAGTTGGACCAGAGGTCAAACTCTTCCACCTGAGCCCAATGCGGAACACAAAAGTACAAGTGTCTTATCCTTCATATGGGGAAAATAGCCAGGAACTGTTTTCTTGGTGTTTAGATATTCATAGCAAACCTCTCTGCTGAGAAATTCTCCAGTGCCAGATTTTGTTGTATTTTTCTTTTTTCTCTTTTAGTGCTCACTCAGACTTTTATTTTACTATCTTTCTTTACTCAGATTTTTTTTTAAATTGAAGGAGGAGAGGGAGAAGAGGTGAAAGATTAGAGAGAGTTTTCTTATCAAGGTTTGAAAAGGCTGAACATCTCTGTGTACAAGGGAGAATCCACAGTTGTTTTCCTGCTCTGAGACTGTTGTTCAGATGGGCTTTCATCAGCCAGACAAGTTTCATTTGGAAGTTCAAATTTGGCATGTTCTGTATGTAGCCTCTGATGAAGAAAATTTGTTTGGTTAAGATGGAAAAATATTAATTACGAAATAAAAACTTTCTAATAGAAGTGGCCAATGATTTCTTGGGAATATCCAGCACATTGTTTTTAATGGCTTGTGGTAGGTGCAGAGTCTTGTCCTCATATCCCCATGACAAAGACATGCAATATTTCTGGACCTCTGCAGACAAAAACAGTGACCAAGGATTCATACAAACACACTGCCATGTGCTGACAACCTTATTCCATTGCTCGGGTAGTCACATTAGAGCCCTGTTTTAGCTTGGCTCAGTGAACAGAAGCCAGCATGTGCTGATTATCTCTGCAAGTTTGACATATTTTTTTCAGCCAGGCTTTATCTGTCTTGTTTATTTAGAAGATAAGTTTTTAGAGTCACAGACTGTCTCTTTCTCTGGCCCAGTTCTGAACCACTAAATCTAGGAGATTCATCTTATCTGCAGCAGGAGCTTGGGCACCGAGTATTGTGTAGGACTTGGTGTCAGAATGAACATCTAGGTACTCCAGTAGTACTAACAATTATTGTTAATGACCATTGATTTCTGTAGACAAGGACTGTATTTTGTAAAGAAGCTGCTGCCAGTTGTGGGTGTTGAATACCTCTTATACGTGCACCTTCAATATAATGTTACAAAATAAATTGGAATAAATGTGTGTGAATGGTGGTCTTTCGAAGCACTCACCATTGTCCTGACTCTGTCTGAATTAACTGACTCCTTCTGGAACTCAGATAGGTGATACAGACCAACGCTAAGTGCTTCTGAAAATCCCAGCCTTATAATCCATTTGTTTGAATGAATCCATTCCCTTCAAAAATGGAAAACTAAACAGGAGCTTTAAAGGTGTAATGTGACTGTCACCACAAATGCTGCACACTTACCTAACATCTTCCAGCTGAAAGAGTATAAATACGCTCAGGCTGTACATGGAGCACCTGGATATCTTGATCAACAAGTGAACACACCAGTGAAATCTGCTTGGCAGAAAATGGGTAGGCAAATGAGGCACAAATCAGTTGCTGAGTTGCTGAACAGTTGGTGCAATTGAGCCTTTGAGCAAGAACATCAAGACCAATCCCCATTCTTAGCTATTATCTCATAAGAAGTTTAATATCCATGCAAAGAGGACAGGATGCCATTTTTTAAACTTCTATCTGGCAGATCCTGAATCACTGTTTACCTGCCTTTGCACAATAAAGGCAAAGATTGACCAGGATAGGTAGCCATGGATTTTAAGGGTTAGTAAGCATTCATCCCCAGAGCTGGTAAGGCACAAATTTTCCTCTTTGAACAGCAGAAGAAAATTGAGATTTTATATGCATGGAAGTATAGAGAATTGTTACCATTGTTCCCTCATACCCTCTTCTTCTGTCACAGAAGAGTACAGCAATAAATATGATAGAGATGAACAAAGTAGATATGAATGAAACAGCACATCAGAGGAGCAGAAACAACTGGTAGTACTGACTGCGTAAAAACATGTGATCCCTCCTTATTATATACCAGAGGCATTGCCTTACATCTGTTTTACAGTAGAATGCATAGGCTCCTGAACTCAAGCAATACCTGCGAAAAAAACTGCCAAAACAAGAGTTCTCTGCCAGAGGAAAGGGAGAGAAGGTTGCTGGTGGATAGCTGCAGGTGTTTGTCTAAAACTGAAAAAGGTGCAGGATGCAAAGATTAGAAAAGGAGAGATATTCACATGCTATGACCTATCACAGTAGAGGGGCAAGCAAAAATTGAACTAAATTGTGGAAAAGCGAAATACATTTGGTGAGGGGAAAATAGCTGCCAGCTGGAGACTTTCAGAGTGAGTTTTAAATAGTGCTGAGACTACATTGCTCGGAAGTTAACTGAATCTTCTGGGCATAAAATTTCATTTAGCACATTGCATTAAAGCGCTGCAGCTGTCTGCAAGGGTGGCAAAGTTTCTCACACAGAATTGTATGTTACACCCACAGTTGTGATATCTGGCAAGTTTGTGCATAAGGTAATCTGACATGCATCTCTCAGGTGGGGCAATTGTGTGTACATTATAAAAGGCCACATTTTATATTCTCTTCTCTTTTATTTCTTTTGTATGTCCCTTATTAGATCAGGAGCAAATTTAGAAATAGCTAGGAAGTAATGTTTTTCCTTTACAAAATTCTTAACCAAAAGACATTTATTTTGTTTTCATTGCAGTTGAAACATATGAGGCTTTACCACAAACCTGATGTATTTTCTTAAAAATATAATTAGTGCAAGTTTCCATTTAACTGAAAAGCTACTTTTTCATAGGAAAAAAAAAGATTCCTCATGCAATTCCTTGATCAAACTGAATAAAAATTACTTTGTTACTACAATACTTATCTACCACAGCACTTGTCACCCTGAAGGGTGTCAGACTTTGAAATTGGACATTACTGGGAAGTAGCTTGGGAAATCTTTAGCAGCATACAAAAGGCAGTGGAGGGGTTCAGGTTGGAAATACAATCTTTCAAGTGATAGGAAAGAGGATATTTAAATATAGGAAGATTACTGAAGTTGAAACCTCAACCTTGACACAGGCTTGTATCTTGACTGAAGGTGAATTCTAATTGTTCAACATGCCAAAATCGTTTTTCTCTATTTAAGTAGTTGGCAAGTAGGTGTGAAGATGAGCATTAATAGGGCTGTTCCCAGTCATTTAGAAACGTCCCAAGACTTGGTAATTTGTGCTTTAAAATCTGTTTCAGAAGGGTTAAACATCAATAAAATTCCTTTGAGAAAGTCAGAATGATTGAAACAACAAAATCTCTTTGGATCTGTATTGCGAATGCATGATAAAATACTGATGGGTCTTTTAATAGGGCTTTGAGTTTTTTTTTACTGAGGAAATCTGTCAAGAATTTTAGATGGGAAGTTTTCAGAGTCCTGTTAATTCAGTGGTCTGTTTATCAGTGGCTTCTGCACGCAGCTGTAGAGCATTATTGTGTCAAATATATTAAAATGAGGCACTGATTCAGTTAGAGGGACTCTTCAAGAACTGGTGAAAGCAATCTCTTGAAAACAAGGGAAATATGCTTCACCAGAGCTCTTAAAATAGACACTTTCACCATGCACCAAGCAATTTAGAAACCCAAAGGAAAACCTATAAAATCCATACCAGGTAGTTATCCCTCTGTAATGCCATAACTTAGTACTCTCTTCTCATTAAGAATAGATTAGCGTATGTTTAACCTTAGATCTGAGTTTAGGCCTTGCTGATTTCACTGGGAGTTAAATCCACATCTAAGTTAACAGCAAATACGAGAAATGCAAAAGCCATTGTGAGATGCAGCAGATATGGAAGAGTAAAGGTTTTTTTGCAAGGGTGTATGCAAGAAGTATGCCTCTTGGGCTTGAAAGTATTATCCTTATGCTGTAGGAAATTTGAACCTTCACAGGTACATAGGGACCTTGGTCCTGGAAATGTCACTGGGAATTAGACATTTAAATACCTCTCGAGAACCAGAACAACACAGTGCAAAGGTATTTAGGCAGCTAATAGTGTATGCCACATAGCCTACTAGGATTTCTAAACTTGGTAATGTGTAGGAGTGGGAACTCGGAAACGGTAGAAACGATACCATCCCAATGTGAGTAAGATCGTTCTGCTTTATTAGTCATCAAAACAGGGTATATATAGCAAAGCAATTATGGCTTCTAATTGGTTAGTTACTCTTAACCATATATAGTAAAAACTGCGGCAATTGGTGCAAATCTTCATCTCTCGATGCAGAAGCAGCACTGTGGCAGGAAGCGTCACTGTGGCAGGAAGCGGCGACGTGGCCGGATGCAACGCTGTGGCAGGAAGCGGTGATGCGGCAGGAAACGGTGATGCGGCAGTCCCGTGGCACCAGTGTTCCGTGTTCGCCACTTTACTCTCTCAGCAGGGTTCCGCGTTCGCTGCTTTCCAGGTCTATCTCTGTGACAAAGCCTGGGTTGCTCAATACACCAGACTATGTCCTCTCTCGTCCAACCAGGACTCCACAGTAATGTACCTAGTTTCAGCTGGTTTTAAAAAAAATAGACTGCATATCAAGAAGTCACATTCCTTATAGCAACAATAATGTTGTTGCATCATGAATACTTTCTTGCTGAAAGTGTCCCATTCAAAGAAGTATCACGACTTGTATAATAACATGCTGTGCATCTCTTCACTGTAACTTCAGTTGGATTAATGGAATGTGAGACAGTGTGCAATAATTTCCTTTCCTCATAAATGATGATTTGCAAAAGCTAAACAATATAACCCTGAACAAAACCACATAAAAATAGGCTATGTATCAAATGTGATATAAATAATGTGACAAGATGAGACAATACTTTGCCATTTCAACAATTTGGAAACAATTTCAGTAGAAGAGTAACCTGTTGCCACCCACACCATCTATTTTCCCTTTTTCTATTTTTTTTTTTTTATCAGTTATGGGCTTATGATTATGGAGATACTGTTGTGTTTCTGTAAAGCAAAGCCACACAGGCAACCGAGCTTGTATTGATTCACCGTTTATCACCTCAGAAATCCAAAAGTGTTTAGCATTCACCTTGCAAATGTGTTTTAAAATATGTGCAATCATATTACATTAAGTTTTGGAAACCTGATAGACTCGAAGGAATATCAAATGAAACAGATCTTATAAAATTAAACCCAGTAACAAAAGGCAAAAAGCAGCTTGCCATGTAAGTCCTCTATGCACGTCTTCTAACTTGCAGTTAAAGTCTTGTAGCCCCAGCTGAAAGATGCTGAAAAAGAGTGATTTACTATGGCAGTGTCTCATATACATCCTAAATGACATTGAGTGTCATAGTAAATATCCACATCCAGATGTTTCTTGCCAGCTGAGTTAATTTTCCTCTTACAGCGCTTTCCGCCTTGCAGTGCCCCACAGATGTTATCCATCCCAGTGGGCATTGGGTCCTCTTCCCTGCTGTGAGAGGGCACTTGGCACGCATGCTCTGCCATGGTCTTTGCCAGTGTTGCAGGCAATTGACAGGCTCAATTTTCAACCTGAAAGGACAGAGGGCTACTTTCTGTTGGGTACCTTCCTTTCAGCCTGCTTGTCACATGGACAGTTAGGTCTTGCCAAGACAGCTCTCTGGGAGTGGGACTGCAAATGACTTTTCCTGAAGTGAAGATACCCTGTGAAGACTGGGAAGGTGTCACACGACAAAGGGTTCTTTGGATATTGGATCATAAAACAGCAATGGACTATCAACCAAGTCTGACTAACTTTATTATAATAATATAAGCTGACACCAATCAGTATAATTAAGCCTGAACGCAATGCAAGCAATCTAAACATGAGTGAAAGGGAAAAGGGGAAAGCTCACTTTGCTGTGTTGGCAAGGTACGACACTGTTAATGATTAATCTTACCCACTGATGAGCAACAGTCAGGGAAATTGATGATCTCCCATATTCTCCATCATGACATAAGGATGTCTCCTTTGCTGGGCAGTACCCCTGGACCAGCCAACAAGAGCTACCCCAAGCTAGCTTTGGGGCACCTTATTTATGAGATTTCATCTTCTCTGTTCAATTGTATAACACATCCTTTACATACAAAGCTGTACTTGTCTCAAAAAAGCTGGTGATCCGTAAATAGTTATATCACAGGTTTCTTTGTGTGAGCTGGGCCATGCAGCTATGCAAGCAATGCAAGTACATTAAGTGCTTCACACTATCCCATGCCATATGTGAGGTCAGCAGCATCTCATCACAGAAGGGCATAGGAAAAGTCTTCTTTTGTATTTAAAAACATTGCAGCTGTCACAATATCACTGCCACCATTTTAAGAATGGACAAAGCAACAGTCTTGATATTTTGACAGAGAAAAATCTAGGCTCTCCCATGCTTTTCACAAAATTTTGAAAGTACAGTTCAAAATACCCAGCAGCCATGTGGTCATATGGGACAGATCCATCATTTAATGTGAGTCCTATGAAGAATGCACCCTAGTCACCAAGCTACATAAACAGTCTTGCCAATTGGTCCCTTTCCACTTGATGTAAAGATTGACTGAGCCACCAGGGAAGAAAACCTATCTCTGTGGGCTCTGATAAGGCCACCTCCCTGAGATAAGGAAGACACCTCTGAAGAGCAGTGTTTTGAACTTTCTACAGCCACTCAAATAGGTTAACCAACCCGATATGGGACAGCTCTTTTCACTGACTGGGAGGTGTGTGAGGAGTGAGTTGCTTTTTCTTGTCATTTTTCTCAAAGCCAGTATTTATCTATAGAGAATTTAAAATTTTCATGAAACGCTTGGGAAATCCTTTGCCCTATGGTATCTTCTTTCCAGCTGCTGCAAGGGAGAGGGCGGCCCTACAGCTCTTTTCCTTACTATGTATAGTTTTGGTAAATGTTAGGGTCTTTTAGAACTGGCTTATTCCTTTAGCTGAACTAAAAGGGCTGAAGCAGGGATGAGTATCTTTTCTACTCAACAAAAGTTCAGTTACCTGTTTAGATTTTTGTTTTTTGACCTACACTTACTGTTTTTGTTTTTTTTTTTATTTCTCTTCTTAAACTCTAGCTCCAGTTTGCTTTTTCTCTTTCACTTTATGTTTTTGTATCAGACAACAAAAATGATGTCTGTTTAATTTATACCAGCATTTATAGCTTCTTCTTTTATTTTTCTTTTCCATTTTACAATATAAATTTATAGATAAACTCTGACAACAGAACAGTTAGCAGTAATGAAGGCCACAATAAATTAAAATCCCAAACTAGAAATTCTCAGGCATCTGTAGTCAGAAGTTACACCGGTGTTTTAATCATCTGCCTGAATGCTGGTTTCAGTAGGCTGAGCTGTTTCTACTCCAGAGCCAGACTCTGTGGCCTGATGAGACGTTAAACCAGACAGACAATGTGAAGGCCTGGTGGAACACATCAAGAACTGGACATCAAGACCAATGTGCTAGCAGAGTTACCTACCTATTTTAAAGGATATCTGTGGGCTCCTTCTGAGGGCCCAGCTGAAAAGTGCTGAAAAAAGGTGGTTTACTAAGTCATTATGCTGCTTTTGTTGGTCAGGACAAAGTCCTATAATACAGAAAAAACCATTGTTTTAATTTTGAAGTTTAGGGAATTTCACCCAGTTTTCTTGAATCTCTCATCATTGTTGCATGACTTGGCAAAATTTTTCTTTGTGTGCAAGTGCCCACCTGACTCTTGCAGATCTTTTGAAAAAAAATAATGCAGGTGTTTAGACTCCAGAGTCTTTTCTGTGTAGCAGTGTTGTAACTGAAGGTACATGATCATATCTTGAGGAAACAGCAGGGAGGGACAGCAATGCCAGTTAGCAGGTGTCTAGCTTTTACAGGCAAGCACCTGGTGTCCAGTGAATTTTGGTGCAGGCGTATTAAATCTCCAGAATTCTGGTATCTTTAGGAAGAATTCACATCGATTTTACATATGATGCTGTTTGAAGTCAAAATCTGAGCAAAGTGCCAGAGTGTCCTCTTCTCTCCTACTTTCTTCCCTGGCAGCTACTGAGAGAGATGAACGTGAAGGTTGCCCTAATGGGCAGTGTGGTATCTGCTGTCCCTGAAGTTCAAAGGAAGGCAGAATTCCCCTTGGTTTCATGCATCCAAATGCCTCTCTGCACCCCACTACCCACAGCTTCCTTCTCCATGAAGGGTTAAAGTCCCTTACTTTTTTGACTTAACTTCATGTAGGCACAAAAATTTTACTTGTTGGTATAAATAACTCAACTCTCTTAAAATCCTGTTAAATTCTTTTCCTCAATGATGAAATTCCCATGGCATTGAATTCGATGGGCTGATAATGTGCTACTTTGAGATACTTTCCCTTCTGTTCATTTGACATTTTCTGTCTGCCAATTTCATCAACTTTTCTCTTGTAATTTTGTTATGGGGCTGGGACTGGCTGTGGAGGAGTACCAGATCTCTTTCCCTTAAAGTGTTCATTGTTTTAGGAGGTCTTACTTATACTCCTGCTTTCTAAACTAAATAGCCTTGGTCATTTTAATCACTCTTGATATTTAATCTCTCTTCCACTCTCGTATCCCCTGTTCATGTAAAGCTTTACTGTCTGTGGAACACTGGAGCTTGGAGGTGAGATAGACTACTCTGTGTACAGTATCCAAGGGAAAAAAATGTGTCACCAAATTATAAAATCCTAGTCTTGTTCCAATATTTTCTTTAGCAATTATCCTTGTTTCGGCTGGGATAGAGTTAATTTTCACAGGAAGCTGGGAGGAGCTGGAAAAGCTCACCTAGACTGGCCAGGAGGCATATTCAGTAAAATGTGATGTCATGGCCAGTATAAAACTGGAGAGGCTGGCTGGGAGAGAGGGATAGCTGCTCGGGAATTGGCTGGGCATCACCCACGGAGGGTGAGAAAATTGCATTGAGTATCCCTCACTTTGTATATTCTTTTATTAGTATTATTGTTGTTTTTTTTCTCTTTACTTGATGTTCCGTTAAACTGTCTTTATCTCAATCCACAACTTTTGCCTTTTTTCTTCTGATTCTCCTCTCTATCCCACCGTTGGGGAGAAAGTGAGCGAGTGGCTGCGTCGTTCTTTGTTGACGACTGGGGCTAAACCATGATATCAATCCTTGTTAATTTTATTATTTTGACCATTCATTTCCTTGTTCTAAACTCTCAGCAGCATGTCAGCCTGCTGATGACGAATACTAGATCCTGTTCCTGAGATACTCTAGGTAATTTAGATCTCTAGGTAATTTAGAACCCAGCAGCATGTGAAAAATAATTAGGCTCTTTCTCCCACTCCATGTCACCTCACATTTATCTAATTTAAATTTTAGATTTTAGCTGCCACCTAAATGCATTGCTGATAGGTTGGTCTGTTTGAGCTCAAACACCATCTAGCCTAGTTGCTCTCTTTTTGTTAACACTGAATTAACAGTGTCTTTCTTTACTCCCTAGAGGTAAAGCAAGCTAAAGGGACAACGTGGTTAATTTCAGAGCCTAGAAGGTAGGGTGCTAGAGGATTATTCGACATGTAATTTGTCTCATAAAAAGATATGAGACAAACATCCAATACAAAACATCCAAGATATGTGTAACCCTTACATTGTTGCACAAGATATTTGTTACTATCGGCGTGCATAGGGAGGAACCTCTGTGAAGTTTTGGTGTGGTTTTTTTTTACTTTTTAGATTTATTTATTTATTTAATTAATGTCTGCTAGTAGACCAGTGACAGGTTTGTTCTTCAGTCTCCAAGATCCACTTGGCTTAGTCTTGGAATCATGTCTTTTTCTTACACTAGGTTATAAAAAATTTTCACGAGGATTCTTTGAAGTTGTAGAAAAGTTGTGTCTGGGTTAAAGGACAGGAGGGTGATAGCTAATGAGATCTAATACATGGACTAGCAGCATGCACTGCATTTCTGTATTAATTGAGTGAAGCATGGATATTTTAACTAAGCTTCTTTGCAGATTTTGAATTCATTGAAGCTTGAATCTAAAATATCAGCTGGTAGGTGCATATCAATCAAAAGTGAATGTAATGGTCAAATGAAGAAAAGTGATGCAAAACTATCTGTCTTGTCATTTTTCACAGTGTCTGTTACCATAGCATCTAAACAATTATGGCATAGCAACACCTGCAGCTGGGGCTGGCTTTCAGAATCCTTTCAAATTCTTTGATAAAAAACATCTGGATTTTAGATTAACAGGCTTTCAAGCCATTCTTACTAGCACCCACCTACCTTTTTTTCTTGTGTTCAGCAGTTTTTCACACAGACTTGACAGGATTTTGTAGCCAACAAAATGAGAAGCACCAAAAATGTAGCCAGTTTTCATTCTGGGGTCATTGCCACTGCTGCATGGACTGCATGAAATACATGCTCACCGGTCTGTTCATTGTGCCAATTGCAAGTAACCTAATACAATATAGCACCTGTTTTAGTTGTCTGAGGTACTTATTAGTATCATATTCCCTGCTAATGAACTAAAGTGCCATGTTATATTAGCAGCTTGATCACCGATTGTGAGATAAATTGGCAAATTTTTTCTGTGGTTGGCAGTTTGATTACCTTTCATTTTTCATCACCATGCAGATCTCTGTCCAATTCACAAGAATACTGGGACAGTCAACAGCTCATCAGCTGCTTCCATGTTTTCTTTTCTACTAACTGCAGGTGTAAGTAAGTAATACACTGGTTTTTCTATAAAACATTAGATGTGGAACAGTACAATATACTTTTTTGGCTCTGGAAATGAATGGTATTTAGTAAGCACTTGAAGCAGATTATGTTGATTGATGTTCCTTTGACATTGTTACTTATCAGAGCATCTCAGGGTTTTAAAGGAATAATGATTGTTGATTATAAACTTATGAAAAGAGATAGTGATCCACATACAGACAAGATAACAGGGCAGAGCTAGACAGCATATGCTGCAGTATTTCATAGGAATCAGACTGCCATAATCTGTCAGCATAGCGACTGAGCTGCTTGTGCTTAGATGCCCATTCCTTTTGTCCTTCACTCTGAATGAATTTCACTCAGCCCTCAGAGATCATCAGAAGACAACACTCTTGGCTGGGAAGATTCTGAAAAAAGAATAGTTGAGCCAAGGCTGCAAGACCAGGGATTGATAGCCTGGGTGTAAGAATGAGCAGGAAGCTTATTTTGCCCTAGTTCAACTCTAGCTGCTGCAAACTAAGAGAAAATCACCAGTCATGCTCCAGTGACTGAAGCAAGACCATCTGGATTGAGACTGACTACCAAACACCAGTGCCAGCTCACACCTCTTTAGTAAATATTTGTGGATGGATTGCCCAACTCATCAGAGTTCTACTGGAAACATTCACTCTCCTGGAGCCATAGGAACTGCTGAGCCTAAGGAATTTACTCCAGGATTTTGTGAGTGGGTTTTTCTTCTGTCCTTGTTCTGGTGGAAGAGCTAGGAGCTTTTTTGTCAGAATATATGGAGGAGTTACCTTTCCTCATGAAATACCATACACTTTGAGCTTGGAAGAATGCCACCATTAAACATTTTCATGCCAATGGGTTGGAAAAAGAAACCTGTAAATCTCAGCCTGTGAAGGAGCAACAGTTCATTTTTCCATGAAGAAGCTCACTGGAAAGAGAATGTCTGATAAGAAAATTGAGTCTTTTCAATTAACTATAGGCACATAAGGAAGTACCATGGATATCTCCAAATGGTACGTCACATCTGCTTTACACAGAATGGTATGGTTCTGCCTCTGAGGGAAATGTCTCTCTCCATACTCTATAGAAGGAGCCTGGTTGGCAAACCTAGCTGAAATCCCACCTTAGGTTGCTGTAGTAACCACTTCAGAGTAAGAATGAACACTGAAATATCCACCACAAAAAAGCAGTATCGCAGCCTCTTTCTGAAAACAATCCTGAGCAGTGCTTAAAACACTGTTCCTACATAGTGATTAAGCCAAAAGATGAACAAAGACCTGTAAAATCTTGATCCACAAAGATTATGTTAATCAGGCTGATGGAATTTTAAGATGCTACATCTCCTGTCATCTTATGTAGCATTTCCTCCCACATCTAAGACTTCCTGTACTGCCCCAGTACTCCATCAAGGAAAATCTTGCATTCCCACTCATTGCACTCTTAGTGCCTCCTCCAGTCTGTGCTCACCAAAGTGGCATGCTTCCCACAGGACAGAGCAGACTTCCTTCGTAAACCACACACCATAATCCTGACTTCACCATGATCATCCTAACTGTGACAGATGTACCTGTTCACATACCAACACTCCACAACACGGAGTCCTCTTAGACTACTGTGAGTACGTACAATGTGGAGACTAACACTCAGAAATTCAAATCAGCCAACATCATTTCATTCTCACACATAACTTCACCTTTTGTATCTGACAGTGAGGACACAGCTGCATCTCACAGAGGGTCTTGCAATATGGCAGACTTTTACTGAGCCACCTCAAAGAAGACATTTTAAACGTCTGTTCCACTACACTTCTGCTTATACTTATGCTGTACCTAAGACTATATAAATGACACCTCTATCATCTAGAGTCTTTCACTGAAATCCACTACAAATGCAATATCTGTTCCCCTTCCTAGAGGTATCTCCTTCAAAGTGTGTGATCCACACCCTCAGTTTGAATCTTTTCTAAACTCATCACTATAACAGCACTTTTAAGGACCAACACATACTAAATAGGCCCATAATAGCATCTGAACTTCAAATGTGAGAATTGCCAACCCATATTCTCAGCTGTTACAATACCTTGTCCTCCACTGGACCATGACAAGACCTGGAGCTTACAAATCCCATGTGTAATACACCTTAGCAAGCACATTGAATGTCCACAAGAAAATTACATGTGTGAAACCAAACAACCACTAAACACCAGGGTAAGTGCATAACTGATGAAAAACAGACACACTTAAAGATCTGAGAAAGAATATTTCTCACAAAACTTTCATTTCATTTTTGCCTTTTCAGGTCTTATCCAGAAACCTGCAAAATACTTTCAAAATAAGTACCTGGGAACTAAAATTAATAACACTTTTGGATATCAAAAATCATGAATTGAATAGAGATATACTAGTTTTATAGCATATTATGTCTTCTTTTACCCACGCCCATTAATTCCAAGTTCAACTGGTAACAAATTGCCCATCTCTTTCCCACACGAGATAGCTATCTTATCATCTCTTCTGTTGCAGTTGTCATTCATCTGTTCCTGAGGTACCAGCTGCCTTTTCTCTCGAATGGTGTAACCGATTAACAAATTCAAAGTGATTGTTCTCAGCTTGTATTTAACTACAAATGTCTATGCTTCTCTTTCAAGCCTGAAGAAGAGCTTGTATGCTTGAAAGCTGGTCTGTTTTGCCTACACCAGTAATTGAAAAACCCCACTAAAACCTCTAAACTCCCTTTCCTTCAAATCTTGCCTAGCTTAGGAAATATACCTGCTTTTTTAGACAGAGTCAATTGTATAAGGTAATTCATATATGGTAACAAACTGGAGATTTTTATTCTGCTTAGAGACACAATAAAAAAAAAAGAAAAAGATATGTCCTGTCCTTTGAAGTAGGGATATCCAAAAGCATGTCTCACCTCACTAGCTGAAATAGCATGCAAAGATAGTTGTAAAGTTGATGTTTATACTGCTCTCCAAAAGGCTAAAGGAGATCAAATTCTCTGATAATTGCCTCCTTTTGTTTTTCATGAATTTTATAAACCATGCAGGTATGTATTCGAATGATACAATTTAACATATGCAAATCTTTTAAATTGTCAAATGAATGCAAAAAGTATTGTGTAATCATTACACAATGTTAATCAGTCAGACCATACAAACAGTTTTTATGCATCAGAAAATAGATTTCTTCCCTTTGCAAATATTTCTGAACATGAAAACAATTTGTTAAATTGGATAAAGAACTCTGTGGCCTGTGCTTTTAAACTGAGTGAAAATACACATCATTTTCCCAGCGGCTGAACTTTCTTGCTTGGTTCTGATTCAACTTACTCTTTCTTCTCTGTGGTTTGTTTAGTGATCAGTCAAAACTTCAATATGGTCGACTTGATGTTGCTGTAACGGGTTGGGTAAATTACATTTTGATTCTCAGTGAATTTGGTGCCTGACATATGTGTGCACAACATTTGTCTGAAGTAGCTGTGGGTACAAAGGTAGGTCTATCAGTTAGTTACTGTTTACGTGGGGGATACTGGTGTTGGCCTTGGTGGTAGCATTTAATTCTGGGCTTAGAGATTTGAGGCTTGGCAGAGAAGTGCTATCTTGCCTATGGGAAGGTGTGAATATCGAGGTTCCATAGTAGGAACACTCTGTCTTATGCCATTATAAAGATGCTTTCCCTGCCTGCATTTCCCTCTATAGAGCGATTTGTTTGAATGATTTGTTGGTACTTATATAATGGGCCAGTGTATAATGCTGTCTAATGTAATCTATTTTCTACATTTCAAAACACACTTGGATAAACTTTTCAGGGAGTAAACATAACACCAAACCCCAGCAGTTACAGCTTAAATCACTTGTACACAACGCAGTCTATTCTTTCTTAATGTAGCTGTGCTTGCTGTGAGGAAATTAGGTTAAATTTGTAACAGAGAATATATGCAGCGTTACATTTACAAGTCTCACAGCCTTGGGCATAGGAGAATTGGAACTGAAATATCTTTACAAAAGCAACCTAAAGATAAGTACTTGCCCATTTTCTCCTTCCTATCTCCTGCACCAACTGCGCTCTTGAGAGAAAAATATAGCATTTATTCAGACAGTAACAAGTATTGTTAGTTGGCACATCCAAGTCCAGAACATCAAAAAGATGAGCAATATATAAATCCTCCTGCCCTTAAATATGGTAAAACTTAAAACATCCCTGAACATTGCACTGCACCAGCTGATGGCTGGGATGAATCAGAGTAACCATATGGCAGGGAGAGAGCTGACTGATGAAGCAGGAGGCTTAATTTTCTGAGCTTAAGAAGGGATGTCAAATAGCCACTAAAATAAATAAATAAGTGGATAAATAAATAATGGAAACTGACTGAGTTCAAGTGAGGAAGAGTGTTTTCAGTTGGCTACACACACAGGCATACTGTACAAACACACTCAGTGTTTTTCTAATGCTGTGCTCATCTGCTCTTTTGAGCAGCTGGTCGAACACATTGGATGTATAAATATCCTGCTCTGTGAAGCATTGTGTGTCTTCTGCTTATGATTACAGCAACAATAGCATGTGATGGCTTTTTGTGGTAGGGTCACCTCAGGTGCAGTGGTAAATCAAGTGGATTTTGTGGCCCATTGGGATTTTTGTGCATAAGGAGGATCTTATTTCATTAAGACACTAGAGTAGAATATTATTATGACTCAATTTAGATACAAGCTTTGTTATTTTAAGATGGTAGTGTCCCTTTCAGAGTACTTTACTGATGCAGCAATATCTGGGCTGCACTCTGGTGAGCTAGCTTGTAAAAATGCTGGGGAAAGTCTTTGACATCTTTTGGAAAAGACAGACATTTCCAGCTTGTAAGAGTAAGCAGGAAGAGGAGACTCATCTAACTCTTTTGACGGTCTAAAAGAGCCCAATTTGAACTCTAAAGAGTCCTGTCCATTCAACATCCGTTTACAGAAATAGTACTGGAGTTATCTATAATTTGATGAAGAGCCATATTCCTTCCTATTAACTATGTCATATCATGGAAAAAGGCTAGATGTACCTCTTTGCAGTTTCACCATGCCCTTTTGATATGCCTTGCACAACACTGAATCACACTGATGTTGCTGAAAGGCTGTTGGAAGGCACAAATTCTGTCTATTCCCACAACCAGGGAACGCGCTTCCTAAGCCCACACAGCATCTCTCCTTCCTAGTCACACACAAGTCATGACAAGGAACAGTATGCTTCCCATTTTCTCCCTGAAGCTAAGAAGAATATCTTCTTGTGCAACTACTCAAAAATATTTCCGGGCATCCATAACTTTGTTGTCTCAAGTCATGACTTATTTTCTCAAACCAAAAGCAAATTTCTAGGCTTTTTTTCAAGGCTATTGTATAGACAAAGACTTCTGTATTAGAAAAAATATGCTCAAAACAATATCAAGATTTCTGAAAAGTTTTAATTGCCAAAATATAGACTATGGACCTAATGAGCTGCAGGAAGCAATATGCTGAATTGGATTTGGGGTCCTCGTGGCATTTTGAGGAGCTCCTGTGATCCAAAGCCTCATCAATTCTTTCCTGCACAGCATGTACATGACATATGCTACTATAAAGAGGTCAAATTAAGTTAGTAGCTGTGTGGGAAGACTAGCTGACAACAGCAGTCACCAATCCAACTCCCCCTTTTCTTGGTCCCTTCCCTGCACCAAACAAACCCATACAAAGAAGAGGCAGAATGGTTTGTGTTTCTCTCAGACAGTCACTGAATGTGAAATGAACTCCTAGTGCCATGCAAAAGTCATAGTCAGCACAACTGTTACCGAGGGATAACGGTCTTTTTGTAGTCAGCAACGGGCCTAGTGCTGTGTTTGCTGACTACGAGCCCCAGAGAATAAGGCACAGTAAGCTTGTAGCACTATCTGTGGCCTGCAAAGAGAGGAATGAACCTGTGACCCTACCTCTCTTCATTGCTATAGAAAAGCCACCTTTCTCATGCAAATGTGCCTCTTTTGTTTGTTGGTGTTAGCAACAATGAAGTCATATATTCAACCATCTCATCTTTGCCAAATTGTGTAAGGCACTCATGAATGAAGGTTTGAAAAGAAAGTCACGACAGTCAGTTAGAGTTAGAGTCCAGAATTATTAAGTATCCTGTGACTTGCACACAGTACCCTCTTGGCAGAAATCACGAATGCATCTCTCAGGTTTTTTGTTACAAAGCTCAGAGAGAGACAAATCGTCACTCCCAAAAGCCTTGCGAGCTCTAAAAATTGTGTTTTTTCTTTTTATTTTTGAAAAATACTCTCATTTACTTTTCATTTTTGTGTGTTTCAATATCAACTAAATTTTCTCAACCAAGATATAACATACTGCTTGTCAATATCAGTTAAAATCATGCGGCTACACAGGAGAGCTGCATTGGAAGTGTTTTCTTTTGGCACCCAGATGTACTTTTTGATTTATTGTAGCAGGATTGCTTGCCAGTTACCACAGTAAGACAACATCCAAAAAAATGACAAGAACCTGGAAAGCAAAACCTATGGTGTTTAATTAAATAACCCTCACTTTTTTTTAAGGAAAAAAAATCATCCAGCAAATTTTAAAAAATATTTTGGGAAGCAATTTAGTTTTAAATTGAAGCTGAATGGTTAATTAGTCATTGATTAAAAATCTACTGTGATAGGTTGATTTAGTTGTGTTGCATTTCAAGAGGGAATAAGAACCTGAAAGTCAAATGAGAAGAAAAAAACAGCAACATTTCTATAATACAACAGGGGATTTTACAAAGCATTCTCTTGTTCTATACGTCAGGATCTAGCCAGGATTAGCATGTTCTATATGCTAGGATCCAGCCAGAATTAGTTCTAAAAATAATAAGAAAATCTCTTGATTATTTATATCTGTTTACTTGATTATTCATTAGAATGTGTTTGTTTTCACTCTAAAGACAAAACTCAAATATTTACTGCTACTAAACCCATTCCAGTATTTCAGTTTACTATAGCAAAAATGGACCAAAGTATGTACAAGCTGTAGGGGAACATCTTTATCTGCGTGCAGAGGACAGTATGGAAAACAAACAGAGGGTAGTCAAAGAAGTAATAGACACAATTTATAAACCAATACATGTACATCAGTTGTATTTGTTAAGGCTTCGAGCCTTCGAGGATTTATGCCAAGGGACTAGTTGGAGTACATAAAGTCTTTTAGTAGCACTGCCCATGTTATTGCTGGGTGTTGAATTTAAATGTTTAGGATTCAGCTGCAGAAATGAAAGAGCATATCAGTGTACAGCTATGTAACAAATAATTTTATCATTTTTTTCTGAAAAGAGTGCCTGCTGTCAACTTATACTCCACAAATGTAGATCAGGTCCTCAGCTGGCATAAGGTGGTACAGCTTTGCTGAGGAAAATGGGTCTTCCAATGTGTACAGGGTGAACTTTTAGCCCTCAGGACAGTGGAGAATACAGCAATCGAAATTTCAGTGTCAGAAATACCGATCACCATGAAAAGAAAGGAAGAAACCTTGGACTCCGGAGAGCTGATTTAGGACTAAATCAAAAGAGAATGCTAGTACATGGAAAGTGAAAATGGATTTATTCTAATAGGGCACCTACCTTCCCGTAACTAAACTGATCCAGAAATCAGGTATTCCTCTGTCTATATTCCACAAGGATTCACATGGGGAGATCTACCAGGTAAACGCTCCACCACACAAGAGGATCAGATGTCTGTTAAGTGTGTACATTCGCACAAAGCGCAGAAGATGCAGAGAAGTATTAAACTAATATTCTACCTCTCAGGGTTCAGTGCCATGTCTTTTATTGCCCAATAGATCTGCACGGCCACCAGGCTGTGTGCTTTTCAGAAAGGGAGTAGTCTGTATGAAAGGACATTTTCCACTCTTTTTTTTTTTTTGTCTTTATGCAGCAAAGCCTATGAGATTCCTTTGACCAAAAAAAGAGAGTTAAAAGAGATGTGACCTTCTCACCCTGGATAGTCAATGCTAAGTGATGTACCACAGCTGCGGAATGGGCACAGGCTTTCAGGTAAGGATACTCTCTCTTTTACATTAGTACCTGAATAAAACTGTGAAAGTTAAAGAGCTTATGAAGTATACATTACGATGCGTGATTTCATCTAATGACTCATTCAAGCAGTGGAGCAATTTGTAAAACGCAGTGTTTAATCTGTTGGTTACTAGAAAGTATTCATTTAGACTCCAGACACTACTAACAAATTAGTACTCATTTAAAATCTTGCTTAATATTTACTCTTCAGGCAGTAGCACTTTGCTTTGAGCAGATATTTTACATGAAGCTGAACTCCAGACTTACTTTGGATTGTGTCATTCAATTAATTGCATTTCTTAATTTACTCCAGTGGGCCCACTTGAAGAATAGGGTCTTACTGGAGGGCAAACAACAATTTCAGCTCTAGATCCTATTTAAGTTCACCCAGTGGTGGGAAAAACCCTTTTTTTAAAAAAAAACACTTCCTGTAACATGAATTCAATCTTAGTTTTCCCTCTGATCTGACTATTTATTTTGCACAATTTCTGATGATCAATCTCCAGTAAATTGATGGTGAAAAAAAATCAAAAATCTTCTTTGTAAATGCTGAACGTTCACCTGAAATTTTCTGTCACATTTACCGAGATCTGATCACGAATAAAAAAAATGGTCTAATCTTGGAACTTAACTTTCTGACAAAGGTATTACATTCTGGGGCTGATCACACATTACAATAAGGTATTTGCCACTGCAAGGAAGGAATTCAAATACTGCAGGTGTTTTCTGGCCACCTGGCTTATGTCTGTGATTTATTATGGTTGTGATTTATTGATATCTGAAATCCCTTATTAGCATGTTCAATGCAAAATCAAAGGCTGAGTGATAACAGCAGCCCAGAAAGCAGAGACTGAAAATCAGAGGCGCTGGAGGAAAGGCTGTCAGCAGGACCTCTAATATCCTAAACTTTAAGGGCTGAATGCTGCAGAGACTCCTGTCTATACAGCCATACCTGCAGACTTTATGTTTTCAAGAAAGTTACTACAGTAAAAGTTGATATAAACAGTTGCTTATAGTTTCTCATTCTGCCTCCCTGTTACATTCAGAAAGAGGTGCATACACAGCATATATACAGCATGCACACAGCTACAAGAACACAGCCACGGGTCTTCACTGCATTATCAGGGCTGTTGGTTGGAGCAAAGTAGCATCTCATCAGGGTCCAGTACCAAAATAAGCTAACAACATTTGCCCTTTGCCATGTATTGTTCACTGGTGTCTATTTTTCCTCATTTTTGTGTTGTGCTTTTTCTTGTACTGTATTTAATTATTTCAAAACTATGTATATTTTTACATATCCTCCTTTATCTAAAGCTGTAGTGTAAAGGAAACAAAGTGCTAGAGCATTAAAACAATAAGTGACACCTAATAGTTCCCAGAGAAAACAGGCAGTGTTTTTACAAGAAGGAAAGTGGAGACAGAGATATAAAACAGAAAACAAAGGAAAGATTTTTATGAGGGGTTTAAAAGAAGAATCGTAAAAGTGATGATCGGAGTAAAGAAGCCAAAAAAATTGAACCTGAAAATGAAAACACTATTTAGGGGTGGCAACACAGAAGAAAATATGCCAAGGTCATATGAAAAGGATGAACCAAGAAAGACAAGGAGACAGGAAGAGTTTGTGTGAGTGGAACAATTTCTATTACGCTGGGGGCACACATGCAAAGAAAAAGGAAGAAATGGAAGAAAAAAACAAATAAATACAGTAACTAGAAAAGCAGATACATATTCAGAAACGTACATGTGCACAGTTGTTTTATCTCCACTGAAACTACAAAGCAATGAGGGTTTTTGGAAGAAGAGTTTTTTTTTAAAAAAGGAACCTACCTGGCAATTCATCTTACTTGCAGAAAGCTTAGAAAGGATGATAATAAACTGTGAATATGTTTCTGACCAATCTTAATCTCTGGCAATAATGTATGGCTACAGCTTTTATTTGAAAATGTTGTCTGGTTAAATCCTTATACAATAGTAATATTCTGTACATGGGCAAAGAAGACTGAAAATCCTGATACACACATAGAATCTTGCTGTTGTTTATCAGTTGCTTCATCAAATTAGAACAAGCAAGTATTTTATTTAGCACTGCATGTATACTCAGTAAAATCAAGATTGCTACTTAAATGTCTATGTGCTTCCAGAATAAAGGAAGCAGACTCCAAAACTACCTGGATACACTGCCATAGATTTGGAACTTACAATCACAGTATAAGGACGTAATTTCCAGACTACTCCTTATATTATGACACAAAGAACAAGCTTTTCTGTTTTCTTTGAGAGCACAGATGATGTCAAACCCCCAGGTAACTTTGGACAACTGCCTCCCTAGTGTAGCACCTAGCAAGATGATGATTTTACATCTGTTGGAATAATAACACAAAGAACTCATAATAGGCTTTCAAAGTGAAATGACAGGTTCAGCCATCTGGAAATAGTTTTAAGTTTTATATATGCACTTCGGATTTTCCTGGAATATTCCTATCAAGCATTCAGTGCAAAACTTGAGAACACAAGAATAATCTGTGTACACTTGCTTCTCTGTAAGTGTGACACGTACAGGAACTTCTACATGCCTTTTTTTTTTTTTTCAAAGTGAAAAACTGTCAAGTGCTTTACCAGTCAATGGCATTCTAAGTAGTCTGTCTGTGTTACTGCACAGAACATCTCTTTAGCACTTCATATGAAAAGTTGCATCCAAATCTCTGGGTGCTGACTCATATCCTGCAGCATCACTCAGTAGCCACTGCTTCTACCTGAACAATTCCCCAGGCTTGTTGCAGCAAAGACTTTATCTTCAGATACTGAGTTCCCATTTAAACAATGCATAATAGTTATTTCTGTTTCAACAAGATCATATCACTTTGGACTAAAACCTGGCCACCTGTATGAGACCTAAATTATTATTATTTACCTTCTGTCTGAGCAGTACTGTTCCTCCCTCCTCTAGAGCTATTGGTGAGATGGTTGTCTGCTCCTGAACAGTCTAAGGTCCAGTGTAGTCAGGACTCCTCTAGGAGGTGGAACACATGTCTGAGAGGTCCTGATTCAGGCCAGAGCCTTTGACATCTGCCTCCCCCATCCCAGGTGAGAGCAGGAAACACCAGTCATTGGCTTCCTAGGTAGAGGAGTGGTGCTTGGGTTTATCGTAATATTGAGAAAAGCAATCTGTGCTTTAGAATTTTTCAAAAGAAGGAAAAATCATTTCACAGTTCTGTTTACAGCATCTGGGTTCATTGCTTCTAAACTCAGTGGCAAAGTTTACGCAGATGTTTTTTGTGCTGGCTAGTTGTTCCTTGACAATGCTTCTGGAGTGCTGAACTTGCAACGGTATCTGCTTCAGTCTTTAGCTGAACTTCTGGTTAATTAATTCACCCATACCTATTTTAAACCAGGATTAGGTTGTAAGGGATGAGTAGGCAATGACAATGTAGCCTGTCAGACATGCAATCCATCTGCTCCTCTCCTCAGGACAACCTCAACACAGTCTTTTGCTCCCCTCTGAACATAGTTCTCTGTAACATAGAAGAGGGTCACATCTGCTAGGCTACATAGTACAGTGTCGAATCTGAATTTCCTGTATCCATTTCCATTTGAATCAGCAATCCTAACTATGAGGTTACCCAGCGCACCTGAGGGGACAGGCCAGAGTGAGATATAAAGCCTCATTGAGAAGGAGCCATCAATTAGCGTCCACACACTTACTATTCAAGCTGCATTAGAAAGTAATTAAATTTAAGTGGTCCTTCATTCAAAGCTGCAGGGACAAGTAAATAAACTTAACCAGAAGCCAGGGCTGTTAGATGAAGACATGTGACACAGGCAGCCAGCCACAGTAAAAGGTTTCTAGAAGGGAAAGTCTTTCAGATTAGGCTTGGTGAAGGGACATAGCAGTGGACTCTGATGCAATAAACCTTGCTCTAGACTTTGTAGACTTTACTCATGCCATTAGAAAGTTACTCATGCCATTAGAAAGTTACTCATGCCATTAGAAAGTTGAGTTTTATTCTTAACAAAAGGCTGGGGTTACAAAACCACAGTGTAACCTCTTCAAGCTGACAGCACTTATTCTCTGGGCACAGGATGATTTTTTCAAGGCGTTGAAAGTAAACCATATGTTTACGTGTTCCAATGAATCTGGAGTACTCTGTCCAGTTCTGGGCTCCCCACTTCAAGAACGATGAGGAGCTACTGGAGAGAGTCTAGTGGAGGGCTACGAGGGGACTGGAACATCTCCCCTACGAGGAGAGGCTGAGGGAGCTGGGCTTGTTCAGCCTGAAGAAGAGAAGGCTGCGAGGAGACCTTAGAAATGCTTACAAATATCTCAAGAGTGGGTGTCAAGAGGATGGGGCCAAACTCTTTTCAGTGGTGCCCAGTGACAGGACAAGGGACAATGGGCACAAACTGAAGCACAGGAAGTTCCGTCTGAACATGAGGAAGAACTTCTTCCCTCTGAGGGTGACAGAGCCCTCGAACAGGCTGCCCAGGG